>Ga0210059_1008988_pt1 | contig 15658 bp, 10 predicted proteins | sample Ectturendosymbi2_FD_188042 | JGI IMG/M metagenome (GOLD analysis project Ga0210059, IMG submission 188042) | Ecteinascidia turbinata endosymbiont from Florida, USA - Sample 2 (SPAdes) (version 2) | ecosystem: Host-associated > Tunicates > Ascidians > Unclassified | place: Key West, Florida... | reverse complement strand
TTGGCTCATTGGTTTGGCGTCCAGGACGGCGTAAACTAGGCCAAAAAACGAAAATGACACCCCCATTGTGACGTCCTCGCCCAGAGAACCCCAAATCCAAAACGAAAAAATTTTTTTTCAATCTCAACAGAAAACTTGTTGAATCCGTAGATGGTTTGAACAGCTTTCTAGCTCAATCGGCTGGAGAGTTATAGCGTTGCAAACCCTGCGCCAAAATTTTGGCAATCGCGGGACCCCACTACCGTGGAGTTTGTCAGAGGAATAGGTTCACTTGTCGCCCGTGTTTTACCAGACAGACTAGTGGCGCTTTTTTCAGTTCGCACTCTGATCGACAGAATGTTGCTATTGATGCAATACAAAGTCCTAGTTGTGTGTTATGAGTCGCTTTGTGTAGGTGCTCTTCTGTGATTCTCACGACTGATCATGCCTCTGATGCTCCTCCATGTCTTATCAAAAGCATCAGAGCTGTCAGTAGGAGTGCACAAAACGCTGAATTGCGCTGTACACACCTGCGTATCGCCCTTATGACAGAAACACGTCAATTTTCATGCATTTTATATGAAGTGTGGGTTGCGGTAAAAAGACTAAAAAACATTTTTCTTGTACATATCCGCTCTTTGAAAAAGTTAAAAATATTTTTATTGCCACTATCTCCGTTGACATGTTCTTGACAGTAGCAAAAAAAGTTTGACCAATAACCGCGTCCCACTTCAGAAAATGAGTTCCAATGTAATTTTTACACTTGGTGGGGGCTCATTGCCCCAAACCCCTTTTACCCCTGTTGCGATCGGAAATCCCGAGCGGCATGTGCGCAGAGCTTCGCACCGTGGCAGCAAGCAACAATAGAGTTCACCCGACGAGATCACTCTATTATTGCTTGTTCGCGCCACATACATAATGGTGTTACTCTTCACGCACATCCCGTTCGTGGTGAATCACACAATCAACGCAACACCACCGGAGAGGTTGCAACACCCCCCTGACAAAAAGCACAGGGTGTGTAAAGGTTGCAAAAGGCATTGTGACGTCAAAAACCCTAAAACCCAAGAAAGCTGTTAATTAGTTTTGAAAATTTTGATATACAGTAAACCTCGGTTAATCCGGATTCGATTTGACCGACGATTTTATCCGGTTTAGGTGAAGATCCGGATTAACCGAAGACGATTGTTTCCAGTCTGACGTCATCTAAGTACTGAGATATCAGTGAAAATAACTTAGATTGAACAGATTTACGACCCAACAGCAAACTTTTGCTGAAATAAAATGAATTTAGTGATGTATTTATAATGGTACAACAGACTAGTAACCGCCATATCCAGGTAGTTATGAACAATCGTAACTTCTTAATTCATAAGTTTAGATTGCTTGGCTGTGAAGAAATCTGGGGTTTTGTAGTGACGCAGATATTTCTACGACTGTTCCATAAGCAGTCACTCTGTTTGGAAGGTAATGTCCTCCAGATATCTTACCAAGTACAATACACTCAGGGATCATGTTCTATACACGCACACTCAACACTGATCAATAGATTGAAGCCGTGGTGTGGCGGCGTGCCTTCAGGGTTATATTCAACGTGATGTGCTATGCCCGTGTGTGACGTAAGAATCGTCCCTACGATTAGTCGATTGTTGCGCGCAGTTGCGGCCGTTGTTGTAATAATCCCAAATGTTCGTTGTTGATCGTGAGCACGTATGTGTTGCGTCTGAAAGCTGCCGAATCTTTCTTATAGACCAGTTCGTGCACTTACGAACACAACAGGGTGGAAGTGCAGAAAAATCCGGATTACGAGATGGGAAAAGAGCAGATTTTATCCGGTTTTGGCGAAGATCCGGATTAACCGAGGTTTACTATACTACCTAAACCTATAACGGCATCATTGATTATGAATATCTTTCGCACGACGAAGTGAAATAATAAACAAATGCAACTGCGTAAAAATAAACAAAAACGGGAGGTTTGTTGAATGAACTTGTGGATAACACTCAACATCTTACTGTGCTCTTCGATATAGTGAAATATCTCAAGAAGTGTCTTAAATGCTCCGTGATCACCAAAGGAAGATAATGTTGTAAAACTGATCCCTGCACACATGGGTAGAAGATACCGCTAACTAACAAGCTGATGAATATGCTGTCTGCGCATATGGCTTCGATAAAACTTTTGATGCAAAATTTTAAGTAGGAACTTTTTGCCGAATGTAAATAGTCTTGATTTTTTTATTAACACCCCATTAGTTGATATTTTCTGCACAGCAATACATGTGTTCACGCACACAGAGGCGTTCCATTCACATAATATTCTGCTGAATGCGGTGATGACTTTCTATAGACAGGGTTGGAACATGTAAGCCGTGATTGAAACATTCACTGGGACAAAAGTTATTGCAGCTCAGATGCGGGTCCACACTGTCTAAGCAATTCGCGCGAACACATCAACAAGTTTGGCTGAAAACGCGCGCCTCAAAAATCAGGGCTGCTTAGGGGAAGCACCTAAATTCCTGTAAGGACGGTGTAATTTCAAAAAAACTTTTGTAAGTGTTTACCTCAACATCCTTGCCCAACAGACGATGCCAAACCAGGAATTGAGAAGCTGTTGCAAGGTCGTTTCCCATCACGCTATTGGTGGACAACATGCTTCCAACGACATCATCCTTCCAATCACTAAGCTAGAAAAAGAAACAAAAGCTTCAATTACAATTCTGGTGAAACTAATACAATATGTTACGCATACAGGAATTTAAGGTGTGGCGACTTCAATATTCCCACTGTAGTTCGCACAAATACATTTCGTTCACAGGAGACAATTATCGAAGTAATAAAGGGATAGGTATCGCTGGGATGGTGATAAGCATTATGACGTTATCAGGTACAACAATGCTGGTAAAAACCTGAAGCAAACGCTGCTATGAGATCAACATGACAGCAGCAGCATTGGTTTTCTAAGTTTCCTCAGCAATCCTCCCCCACCGTTCCCTCTCACATTCGTAACCGCTCCCGAGACGGTGAAGCGCCTGTCACCGCCCATGGCCGATTCAACAGAACCACACAGCACTGGCGTTTGATAAAAACATTTCGCGCCACAAGCTCGTCATCAACAATTATGGCAAAGTTTAGATGAGACTGCAAATGACCCGTAATAAACTGGATGTGGCCGCAACATGAAACCCATTCCTATTATCAAGATTATGAAGCAAGGAAAGACGCAACAAATAAGTTAGGACCAACTCACCTCTTTGCACGTTTGAAAAAACACCTGTGTGACTTCGCCAAGCCGTCTTGCTTCCTTGAACAGTTGCCCGATCTTTTCAAGCAATCGTGATTTCAGAGTGCAGATCAAGTGTTTGTTTTCCAGTAAACCTTCCGCCCCTTCTGTGTCTCCCTCTCTGCGAAGTGCAGCAAGTATTTGTCGACCTCGCAGTTTCAGACCTAAGTCAGGTGTAGATCTTCTTTTCTACGTCTCATCAAAATCTTATTCGAGATTTTATTGTATTTTTGTATAGATCGATGTCCGAACAAACGAAATAAACGTCCTCAGTTTGTTACAAAGCCTCTATTTGTCCCGGTCATTGTCTACGACACAATGCAACGAACAATTACCAGTGCTTTGCAAATATTCTGTTTACGTGCATCATACAACGGCAACAGACTTACATAAGTTGCAGTCATGGCCTTATAGGAAAGCACTGAACTTCTGAAACGATCATTAACCAGTAGAACTACAATGTAGACCACTTCACAAAAATTCATAGCAAATGGAACAATACGAAAATAAATTGATCAAAATGAGGAGTGCTGATTCTTTTTACTGAGGTACAGTAATTTTATGGAAACAATTCAAACTCAATAAAATATATTCAAAAACTTTTCAACAAAAAATCTTTCAAAGGAAAAATATGCAGTCTATCATGAAAAAATGTAACTTTATTGCAATGTTTTAAATCAGCTAAACTACTCAACGCCATCCTGCATCAAACTGATGGCAATCTTCCTTCCTTACCGACTCTTCAGTATCCGGTCGATGTTGAGAATGACCGGCTCACATGCTGCGTCGATACTCGTCGCAAAACTTTCATGTTGTTCGTCGCTTTCCCCCTCGTCCTGGGAGAACTTACCCCCCTGCAACTTCTTGGCGATCTCCTCCAAGGAACATTTTGCCTTCGCAGAAAGCAGAACAATTTTGCTCAGATAAGATTAAAGGACTGATGTGATTTATTTGTTTTAATTTGACGCCCTGTCATAATTTCACATCAACAACAAAATTTACTTCAAATCCCTTTCATGCATAGAAAGCAGAAGTTTAACCACCACTATCGTAACATTTAAAAACTTTGCACTACGTCTTTCTAAAAATTAGTGAATGGTTCGGGATAAGGAAATATAAATAATATTTTCAGTCACATGATCTCAGTCATGTCATGTGTTCGGGCCAATAAGTTCAGTAACTTGAAACACACAGCTTTGTATCGGGTATTCATCTGAAGCGAATGAACTATGCTCGTGTTGTAGATAACGTCCGTCCAGTCGGATGGTCCATGTACAAATACTTGAAATTCTATTAAAAAACAAGACCAAAACATTTCTGCAACATTTACGTTTTCTAAGCACCCATTTTCTCTGGGGAGGGTCGCAGGGACAGAAGCTCCAGGAGGACTCGAAGCACATCACGATCAACCAAAATCTCTGATAGTTCTGCTGGCTCCACACCAAGATGGAACCAAGCAAGGTCGGAGATGAAGTCACTCCACCTGGTCGTTAGATGGCTTGTGGGACGCTTACCCGGGTAGAGGGCAGCAAAACCTGGCTATTTCTACAAGAGCACTTCAAAATGAAGTTTTTCAGTTAAATGCAAACAAACGTTGCCACGTAACAAACCTTTTCAATGTCATCAAACAACTGAACAATGTCAACCAGCTGAGCTTTTCGTTTCTCCAGGGTCCGCATGAATTCTTCCCCCAACTGGTCCAGACACGTTGATTTGTTTGTTACAAAGTCTGCTTGAAATGTTTTGAGCTCAACCATTCCTCTCTCTACAAGACTTTTTGCCGATTCAATTTTTTCCTGATACGACAATCGCAAACTTTGGTGAGAAAACAGAAACAAAAGCGGCTCTCACAGAAATATTCCATGTTTTATAAACGATTGCAGAAAACACAATGTCCAGAATGACAAGCCGCGGCATTGGCAACAGCCTCAAGTTGATTTTTTTATATATTACACGGAACGGCATCGAAATCGCTTCGCCTGACTCAGTCATGCGGCATATTTTGCAAAGATGTACTCTTGCGAAAATACCATCTGGAATCAACAAGAGAGCTATCGCAAGTTTTGCCCGACGCTATATTTCCGCCACATTTTTTTTCTTCAGAAAGATGGAAACTCTATTGCGTTTACTGCAGGCAAGACAGTGTTTAAAGTTTTTAATGTCCAACTAAAGCAATGCATGTTGGTTCTGGCACAGATGTGGGCAGTTCCGCAGTGCTTCGAAAAAACTTATTCAGTCTTTTGGAAGATTACTACAGCACTTGGTTTATGGGGAGGATGAAAACAAGTGACGAACGGTCAGAGCACGCACGAACTCCGATTAACTTCTATCCCTTGAATGTCTCATCGTCGTCATTTCTTGGCAGGAGGACAACTGGGGGGTAGCAACCGAAGAGGTGCCTCAAGTTTATTGCAGCTCCAATCATGAGCTTTGATCGGATTCGGGATTATTATTCCCCATTGGGTGTGGCCAGCAGCAGTGGGTGTTGCCAGCAGCAAAATGCACCTCAACAAACTGTCCAAAGGGCACAATGCTTGTGCAGTGGACACACTGGTTTTTAAATATTAAACCTACAAAAATTACGTGAAAGCAGTGACTTTCACGATATTGAGCAGCGTTCCTATCTATGCACATAACGTCCCGATACCAGAATGTCTTATTCACCTGAGCTTGTTCCTTGACCTCATCCACATGACACATCAAACCTTCTGTATGGGATTTCTCATTACCAAGCATTTTTTCCTCCAAAACAGATTTTCTGGTTGAATCAAACCACGCAACAATCTGCGAAACAAACGTGATCACACATCTCATCAAAGGGTGGAAGAAGCAAGAACGGAGTGTCAACACAGTGGCCAACACCAGTGTAAGCATGAACATATTAACTGTGCATTTGAAACAAGTTATTTTGACAGAAATAGACGCTCAGCCCTTGCTTCAACACGTATCCGTGATAACCATGCACTGAGGTCTTCGCCACCCTGCTGTACATCTAGAAAACTGAACTTGCGAATGTACTTATCATGAAGAGCTCGAACTTTGCCGGAGGGAGGAAATAACGCAGATGGGCAAAATATCTGCAAACAAACTTATGTCGGCGCAGAATCGAGTTTACTTTGAGCGACAGTTAATGAACGATGGTGTTCACAGTACCTTCACCATGAGTCGATGCGTTAACCAGTGAAACAGCAGGGCGTGGCAAGCTGAGCGCCTGCGCAGGTAAAGTTGTCATATTGTAATGCACAGATGTTAGCGCGTGATGTATCCGTTGAGTGTTGCAACGCAGTAGTGCAGCGACAACTTAACACAGATAGGGTGAGTACGTGCTGTGGCATCCACAACAGGGTTTTCATTTTAACCCCCAAAGGGCGATGTGCAATCGCTGAAGTTCGTAACACCTTGTTCTAGATATGAAAGGGGGACATTCAAATTGTAAAAAATGCTGTAGCGTTCAAAACGATGACAGCAGCACGAATCTATTGGTCACTTTGAAGAGACTCACTAAACTCATCATTAAAAATATTAACCAGCAGTCAGAAGATGGCTCCATTATTTATTTTGTCCTGGTGTAAGCCAGGGCTCCTCGCACCTGGAGTCCCAGTTATATTTTAACCTGTCGGGGCCAGGGTTGGCCAGGGTCAAAAACCTTGCTTTTGCACCTCAGGTGGCCGCCGTGTTCGTGGTAAAACATTTAGTAAAATACTATGTGGCTTGTACACTTAAAATGTTGAAAATTGTTAAAGTCAAACGTTTGAAGGAATAAAGCAGAAATATCACTGAAAGCCAATGTTCTCTGAAAAAATTCACTCAGTTTTTGTTCGATGTTAATTTTATAAATCTGGAAAAAGTTCTTTATTGCAAGCTTATTTGTTCCACCGGCCTTGGTATGCACTTACACCAACTGCGACAACGTTGGAAGATTTAATCGGAATGCATAAAGTCATGCAACAAAACTTGCTGCTTCCCGACACAATGAGAGAAGGCTGTTTGCTTTACAGCATTCTAAAACTGCGTCGTTTCTTCACCAAAAATGCGCCGACAAAGTTGTTTTTAAAGGTAATTATATTTTAATTGCACTGTCGTCGATTTTTAGTTGAAACTAAGAATTATTACTAATCATCGAGAAAATTTTTAAAGGAAAACTGACGCTGTTAACTTCCGTCTCCCACTGGCGAAGGCTGAGGGCGAGGTCAAGATCGCGCTTCCGTCTTCCAAACCGATATTCGACCTGATCCCTCCTTTCCACCAAAGATTCCAGAGTACACTCGATCGCAACACAGGCACTTCCGAAGCTTGTCTGCCATTCAAAGATATTAGTATTTTCACACTGGTCGATGCTGGTGACACCATTTTATCTCATGTTCATTGCATAAATAGAATTCACATCAAACTTAACAGACCAAAAGGTGTATGATTGAATTTAACAGAGTACAAAATAGCAAACCTCCGAATGCACCACCCCCAGTAAACCAAGGTATGTTCTGAAGCACTTTGAAGAAGTTTGCTACACGAGGAAATCACTGAAGGTTGAATATGCAACAAGAGACATGCTGCAAGCTCTTGATAATTTTGTATTCTTTTATGATTGAAACAAATATCAATGTTAAAAGTCACACAAAGTTTCTGTAAAACTTTTTTCTCGGGAAAAATATTTTTGGTTTTCGCACCATTGTAATCGACGCAGCCACTAATTGTCAAGAGACTATAGGTAGCAGAAGTACAGTGGTAGGCAGAAGTACAGAGGTAGAGTCTCAGGTTGAAGAAAATATAAGCTGCTTCACGGGGTTTGCGAAAAAATGTAACCCTTACGGTGATTGACAGGAGGACATATGTTCCTTCTTCAAATTTTTAGCAAGTATAGAAAAACTGGCCATACATGACCTCGACTGTGTGATCCTGACCTGGGATTGTTTTTAAAAAAATAAAGAGCAAAGTAAAAGCTGCATAGCGAGGTCATCCAAGGTTGCCTGAACCTACCTTATGTTGCTCTGGGTATAAGCTTTTCAAACTTTTCAGGGCATCCATTAAATCTCTTCCTTTATTACGACACAAAACGGATGCATTCAGCATTTTGTTATGCATTTCATTCAAGGTATGAAGCAAGCTTTCCGCAGTCGGTTTATCAGCGGGCAACTCCTCCCATCTCAGGTATTGCTCCAGACATGTGAGTTGGTTGGAAAACTACACACGAAACGGTGAAATAAAGAGTATCGCTCTAGAAGATGTGCACGGTGAAATATGCGATTACATTAATAAAAAATTTTTGAATGAATCCACTGAATAACTAAACACATGTTATGTTCAGAGGCAGTGATCAATAAATCCACACATTTCTAGAAAAATTTCAAATCATTTTCATCCAAATCACCTCTTTGTCATTTACATTTTCGTTAATCACGCTTTCGTCATTCACACTGTTGTCATCACATTTTCTGATGATTTAATGAAAAAGTTGAACAAAATGTACGGAGTTCCTTACAATATTTTCATGGTTTAAACAAAGCAGGAAAACATGCTTGCAAAAAGATTTCAGCGCCATATTTACCGTTTGAGCTCCTGCGAAGAAGTCCTCGGCTCTGCTGAGCAATTGTGTTCTTCGAGAAAGAAAAGCTGAGTATTCTTCCCACATGTCACCCAAGGAATCACTCATTGCTCTTTGCATTTTCCTTTCATTTGATCTGCCAGCCTCTTCTGCATCCGGAGGTGAGGATCTATCTTGAGAAAATGTCTGACCGGGTCTTTCAACCTGTCTTTCTTTTTGCAGAAGTGAAAGAATCACACCCTCCCTTCCCTGCAAAGGAAGCATTGAACCAAACTTTGTTATTCGCGATCGTTTCTGTATCGGCGAAGTGAAGTTGGTAACAATAATGCAGCTTGAAGCAAAACTCACACCAAAAAGCAGTGACTGTATGAAGAGTGGTGACTTTAAATAAATCCAACCATGAACACTACTTTTTTCAAAGGTTTTGAGCGGCTTATGTTGGGTGGATGGGACCACTTTCTGTGACTTAGATGTTGAATCATTTTGAAGATCTTGGATGAATAGTTTTAGCTTACATTTCTTGAATTTTGTTTTCTTAGTAGGAAAATTTATACCTGATAATAAAAATAACGCCGAAAGAAAATGATGTAAACGACATTTTTGTGGACGTTTCGGCAACTACTGTTACTATCATCAGTGCAATTGCAAATGAACTGCAGTGACCTTGCAGCAAGTTATTATGGTCAGTGAAAAATTTATATCAATCGTGATCTGTTCTTGAGTAACGATTTCAAGCCACTCGAGTTTTCAACTTTTGCTATTTTGTAACGTGTTTATCATAAGAACTAATTGCAGTAATGAGGTTGTAAAACCTGATTAAAACCTATAACCAATAACACACCCCCATCTCATCCAGAAGTTCTTGGTGCTTCTGCTTCAACTGCTGCGCTTCTTTAAAGTTTCGACCTATTTCGAATGAATGAGGCGTGGCCTGGACAAGTTTCGCCCGTATCCAGTCCGTTGACTGCAATGAAACAACAACTGCGTTGAAAGAACGTTTTTAAAAAAGTGTTGCGCTTTTTCCAACGCAGCTCAGAAGCCGCTGCGCGATTTAACCCATGCTTTGATGAATAGTAACGGTTTACGGAACGGATGGAAAACCGAACGATTTAGAAAATATATTCGGTTGTGGCCCGTCTATCACTGGCCATTAAAATATGCCCTGTGCTGTTGCTCGTGCAAATTGATTTCAATGAGTGATGACGTCGTTCGAACTAATCGACTAATCGCAAAATTATGCGCGTGTGACTGGAAGTGTAGACAAATAATTTCGTAATTCTATGACAACTAGCTATAAGATCTGTATAAAATTAACGTAAAAACATAATCATAACTTTCATAAACCAATAATTGTTCTAAGAACATCATGAACAACGGAAGCCCAAAGTCCACAGCATATTTTCACACAAAGCAGAAAAACGAATTCGCGTAATGTGAAAACGATGGCGTCGTAAACATCAGACCTGGTAGAAAAGATTGTTCGTTTGTTATCTGCCTTTGATGATTTTCGCAAAAGATGAACTGTGCAAATATATGTGGCTGCGCAGAATATTTACTGCGCAGCCACTTCCACAGTTTCACTGACGTGTGTATAGTCCAGGTATAGGTTTCGACGCCCCAAACTTTTCGTTTACTGTTATAAACAGAAATACCAATGTAATTGCTTCAGTTTGATTTTTTTCATTAGTCATCTTATTAACTGGTTATTGACCAACCTTATCAATAAGCTGTGACAACTCCTCGTTAAAGTACGAAGGTCCAGGTATTTGGGAGCTCGGAGGCTGTTGCAGTTTATTATCGCCCCGGAGAAATTCGCTGGCGCTGCTAAACTTTGACAACTTTGCGTTTTTCCATCTTTCTGTTTCCGTAACTTGACCGTGAGGCAGGTCAGTGCCAAATCCAGACATTCGCTTGCGCGACTGATTTATGGAATAAACCTCTTGCCTGCGTTGCTGACTGGTTCTGCGCTCTGTCGCTGCAGCTTGTACGTTGGTTCTTGACAAGCAGCATAAGTGTAGCTCGATGTTATCATAAAACGATCGATTGGGCGACCGCGAAGATTCACTGGCATTGTTTGACATCCCCACATTTCAATACAGCTTCATCTGCAGCACTATAACATACTCTCCCACAACTGTTTGAAAGGCATAAAAGTTAAAACATACAGATTTAAATGCGACAAAAGCTACCAAAGGTTTGTCATGCAGCCTCAGGCATTTGATCAGACATTTTATGATAAAAACAGGTTATTCTCATTCTGCTCAAATTTCTCATCTTATGTTTTGTCAGGTTGAGAATCGTGTTGAACAACAAGCAAGTGTTTATGAACTTTAGAAACAAAAATCCCAACATTGTTTATTTTTCGTAGATACACACGTCTGTCGAATCCCTTGCGATACAATCAGAAACTGAAAGTTCGAACCAATCTTGACACGTTCAGGTTCAAAGTTCGTCGCGTTTCACGTTGGAAGGAAAAATATATGTATCATTAGCTCCTACTGTATATGCAGGGTTGCTAGATCGTGCTTGTTTCTAAGCTTTGTGCTTATTTCAAGTTTACCGCCTCACTGCATTTTTATTCTCAAAAACAGTCATGAGCATTATAATTCGCAAAACTAAACTAATCAACTGAAATGAAAACGAATGTCAGTGAGATATAACGAGTGCTCCTTCGAAGTAAATGCTTTGGTTTCTGCTTTAAACTTTTAGTTGTTATGACTTATTTCGATAGCAGCTGAAGATGAATCTTCAGTAAGTTGAATAACCAAGTTTTGTTGAACGATGCAAGTAAAAATTTCTTACCAATCTAATCAACTAACCCATTTACAGAGAAGTGCTTAGATTTAATTTGCATTGAAAATTATTGTTTCACATCCAATCCTTCTGATGCGTTTTAGAAGACGAGTGGATTTTGTGCAATTTTCTTTCGTCGAGACATTTGATGCCTGTATTCAAAGCAATTTGTACACATTTGTTCAGCAATGAGCATTAATCTAACATTTTTAACCACTCGCTTCAAATGTCTGATGCTTTCAACATGTGCTTCTTTTGCAAAACTTCTGTGATAGTGACGAGAAATTGTAGCAACCGCGTTTTCAGTGTTTCTTCTCATTTTGCCTTCACGTATCAATATAGCGCTTCTCGTGCTCTTCAGTTGAGTAGATTTATGTTTCTTTTGTTCTACTAACCTTCAGTGATACGGACCTCGTGCCTGAGATAAACAAGTAGTTAAATACAGCAGATAAACTAAATTGCTTCTTTGGGAAGAGGCTTGGAGACCCCAAACCGTGTTACTTCCTTTACTCCACATTCTTTAGACTGACACATGTTGCACAACGTCGACGAACTGTTCACTGACCCTCACCTAATAACGTCTCATTCTAAACTGCTGTGCCATCCAACGATCCACTCAATGTTTGGTAAACCGAGTTCTCTACCAGTTGCGATAAATCGAAGGAATGTCATTGGCTGCTTGCTGATAGCCAGGCCTGCGTACAGCGGCTGAAGAGTGTTTGGGAGTCAAGTGGCTCTGACGAACCTCTCTTTACGACTTTCCTTCCTAATCAGTTGTTGACATTAGGAAACATTCTTTCGAGATATTTCGGAGCTTTTGAAGGATCGTTTCTGCTCTTCATGTTGTTGTGAACGTTGAGATGTAGCTGAACACGTTGTAAGAAAATATAAGAGAACGTCTACCACTTACGCTGCAGCTACAAAGTGTTCGGCGATCTGGAATTCAATCTCCACTTGTGTTTTGCTAGTGGTCAAACAGCTACGGGAGGATTTGTCGTAACGTATATGTTGTTCTCAACGCAGCGAAGAGAGTTTCTTCAGTTTGGAACAAAAAGCGAACACACATGAGGATGAGAAGTTGATGAATGAAAATTAAAAATCATGAATCTAACTTATTTTCATCCTGAAAGGAGAGGAAATGTGGAAAACAAAAACAATAGCCAGTCAACATCAGATTTGTCGCTAAAACATCAGACGTTTCTCTGAGAACATCAGATCTGATGTTAAAACATCAGAAGTGGCAACACTGGCCGCGGCAACCTGTGTGCCGCGGGACACCAGCGCAGTGGAGTTTTCATGTACATCACCAATATTTTGTAATATGTAAGACACGTTTGTTGGAATCAACAATTGCTTTGAAGCTTCAAATAAAGTTTAATCTGTGCTACTTTACCGCCGCTAGCGGATCTGAAACGGCACGTTTGTCACGTGACCAGATTGAACAATTTATTCCCGAGTTGATTTGAATTTGCAACGAGCGAGCGAAGTGGTGACAGCCTATTTACTTGGTACGAGGGTTTCAAAGCTGTGTTGTACCTAATAAAGATATCAAAAGAAAATATACAGAAAGTTACATCAATTATGCTTTTTTTTTGTTCTGGTGCTGAGGATCAGCAACAACGTTTGTGCGATTCCTGAAATACTACGTTGTCAAACGAAGCTCATGTTCGAAGCAAATTAAGCAGACACAAAAATCATCCATCTTTGAAGAATAAACCAACAGGATACGTTGAGAATCTCGTGTCACAAAAAGAAAAACAAAAAAGCATCTATCCATCTTTTCCTCCAGTTGCCAGATAAAAGCTTGCTTGCAAGCTACAAAATCGCTCAATTATTGGTTTGAAACGAAAATAAGCGCATAAGACGCAAAATCTGTTATTGCACCAGCAGTGCTCGTTATTGTTGAAACTATGATTGGAACTGGTGCTGCAGAGAAAGTGAGCAAAGTTCCATCATCAAATGATGCAAATTCACGAAGGATTGAAGAGTTGTCTTCAGACAAAAAAAGAAAGTTCGTGAACACTTCGATGCAGAAAATCAGTTGCCTTTGCTGCGAGTTCTACATCCGGATGAATCTACTGATGTTACCGGAAAAGCTCACCTTCTCGCGCATACCCGATTCATAAAAAAGAAAAATTTACAGACCAATACTTGTTTTGCAAAGAATTGGGAAACATATCTAGAAGGGAGATTATATTTGATTTGGTGAATGAAAAATTTTGTTTTCGAAGTTGCAGTGGAAGAAATGTGTCTGTCAGTGTTTGCACTGATGGATCTAAGCAAGGAAAAAATAAAGGATTGTTACGTTCGTGCAGCAAAACAACCAAAGGTGCTGGTCGTTGTGCATCGCATGACTCACAACAAAGCTCTCGTCACCAAAGCTTTGCCAACAAATTCAGTTATGAGTGAGTCAGGTTATTCAAAGGGTAAACTCCATAAAATCTCGACCTCTTCAAAGTCGACTTTTTTCTGAACTTTGCGAAGCGATGGATTCGGAACACGAATGTTTGTTGCAGCGTGCGGAGGTTTCGAGTGAAAAGTGTTAAACCGTGTGTGCCATTTGAAACCTGAAATTTTTTATTTCGTAGAAATTCAGAAAAAGATACTTTGGATTTTCCATTCATGATGAACTTTGGTGGTTGAAATTTCATTTTCTTCCAGATTTGTTCGACAAAACTTAATAGTTTAAATTCAAGTTTACATAGGCCATCCGAAAATATAATTACCAGCAACTTCAAAATTAACTCCATTTGACAAAAAATGATATTATGGAGAAGTAAAATTTTAAACAGAATTTTCGATGCGTTTCCTCCTTTTGGTGAATCTCCGTCGAAAGTGAGGAGTATTTTAGAAATATTGAACACACTGACTGTTCTACAGTTATCACTTCGAGATCAGGTATCGATTTTCAACACGTACTTAATTTAGAACCAGAAAAAGAGAGACTTCTTGGCATTGACAGTGAAATGCGAATGTGTTTGACGTCATTGGATCTTTGCATCAATTTTATTTGCTCTCGAAGCACAAACACCCATCACTTAAAAAAATTATATAACTACGCACGTTTACTATATTATTTGCGTGAAAGTGTGACGCAAACATGTATAGATTTTTTGTAGTGTGCCGATAACGTTGAAAAGGTCGAGAACCGCTGGTGTACCTGTACAGAGCCATGGTTAAGGTACCCCAAGTAAAGTGGGCAATGAATATTGGTTGACCTTTTTTAGCTGTCACCCAACAAGAGCCCAGCAACCTTATTTTTTGGGGGGCCCGTATCACTACACCGCCGCACTGAATCTCTACGTGTAATCCTTACTGCGCTGTGAGCACACAACAATGGTATTCAACTACAGAAAATCCCTGCTATTCGAAGTGAAGTTACTAAAGACTGGACATGAGACAATTTTCATGTTCACTGTCCCATCTCATCCCATGGGACAAACCGCATCCCCATGGGACAAACCCCATCCCCCATGGGTTAACTTCATCCCCATGGGACAACCCCAGCTCATGGTACAAACCTGTACAGGCCTGTGCATGTGTTCCTCGTTATTGCCGTGTGTTGTGAGTTGTACTTCCTTGTGTAGTTGGGGTGACGCCCTGCTCCGGTAACTTTTTTCAAAAACGCGGTTAGTCACCGTAGCTTTTTTGCCGAAATCGCATTTTCGCCATTACCCAGGTTTGCTGGAGTGTCCAGAGCAGAAGCGGGCTTTACAACACATCAGAAATTATTCTCAAACTTATCTGACCTTAAAAAATAACTTGTTGATTGTCGAAAAAGTTTTACTACTAACAAAACACACTTCGGCTTTCTTACCTTACGTTTTTTGCATTGCGTTGGGTATGACTTTTGAAACAATAAATTTCTCAAAAGAATCATAGCAAGGTTCAAATGTGCTAAACACCGGAATCTATATTACTTGTAAATGCTTGCTTTTAACAGTACTTGCGGAAAAGACGAAAGTGGTCAATGCACAGAGGTATGCCGCACTTTGCACTTGGTCTTGTTGCAATGCCATGCACACCAGGTCTTTCTTGTCGGCAACGGTTGAGTGATTTCTA
>Ga0210059_1008987_pt1 | contig 15661 bp, 14 predicted proteins | sample Ectturendosymbi2_FD_188042 | JGI IMG/M metagenome (GOLD analysis project Ga0210059, IMG submission 188042) | Ecteinascidia turbinata endosymbiont from Florida, USA - Sample 2 (SPAdes) (version 2) | ecosystem: Host-associated > Tunicates > Ascidians > Unclassified | place: Key West, Florida... | reverse complement strand
GGGGGGGGTTGCGGGCCTGAACGTGCATTTACATCGATTTAAAACAAGTTTCCGTATTCGTGGAAAGTGCAAGTAGGGTTGATGATTTCATCTGAAAAGAATTATCACTTTAAGTAACCAATACAGCTGAAGGTCGGATAATCGAAAGTGCCCAGAGTTGCATGACGGAACTTCCGACTCCACAGCCTTGGTTTCAACTAATATCTCTCACAGGACATACAAAAGCACAAAATCAGCGATTGTTTTGCAGAAACATCTTGAGAATGTGAAGAAAAATGAGATGTCAATGTGAGAAGCATTGTTTAATTTATTTCTTTACGCAGAAAGTATGCACAAAAGATTAAAGCACTAAATGTATCCACTACACCTGCGTCTTTAAACTAGGGGGCGTGAAAGGTTCACAAGAGGGGCGCGAATATGGCAACGACATATTGTTGAAAAGTATTATGGTAAACTTGCTCGACCTTTGCAGCCAGTGTGTGTTGGCGATCGTATGTTTCAAAGCCCCAGCAAGAAAGGTGGCAAAAGGTCAAAATAGTCCGGAAACTTGGTACTTGCACATACATCATCAGATCGTCATAGGATGTCTTGTTCAAGCGTAAACGTGTTTATATTCGCCCTGGTCGCCACAGGCTTGGTACCCCCAAACAAAGCTTCAAGCCTCCCCAAACTGAAATATGAAACACTATAAATTAGTGGAATTTTTGTTAAATTTGCATGTCAAGCCACCCTATTGACGACTTTCTGCCTGATCGTACTTTCAGCATGCGACGTTGTGCGTAACAGGCCCGTAGCCACGGGAGGACATTTGGGGGCACTGCCCCCCAAATTTTCTTGTTCCCAGAAAAATTTGTTTTATACATATAATAAAAACGAAAATCGTGCCCCCCTAAAAATGTACTGTGCCCCTCCAAACTCAAAACCTGGCTACGGGCCTGGTGCGTAACCCATCCTCCCACTCTAGTGTCGTTGCAAGTCAGGTTGCAACGCCCGCCGTCAGCGACATGGTTGCCCCTCCGGGTCCTCCGCGATCTGCCAAACCGATCACATCCGAATGAAAAGGGTATGTTGATGATATTCGTGTATGAACCCGTTGTACATATGTGCAGCGTGGTGGTTTTTATTCAGCTTTAGCCGCCAGTGTAAAACATTATAAATATACAGGAACATCAACAAAAAAACAAACGGGGGGCTGGGACACCGAAAAACCCGAAGGTTATCTTGTCAAGGTGTCCCTAAAGCTGTGTGAAGTACTTTGGTGGCTATTATTTATAATCAAATATTCAAAACAAAAGAGCGGTCGTGTGCGCTTGGGCATAACTGTGACCTCATTCTGACCTGTTGGTGTTTGAGACGTGTGCACGTCATTATTTGTTCTGCCTTACTGATACAAACCATCGCCAAAATCAACAGTGACAATTGCTGGTCCACTGATTTTAGCGTTCCAATTTTTACTCTAATGCTCCCATTCCACGCACGCGGCAGTGATTTCGGAGAGCTGCATTGTGGGTAGCATCAGCCAATCACACGCCCAGAAACTAAATGGTGTCATCACCGGTACACATTTTGTCATTTTATGTACGGGTGCGTTTGGTACAGCCCAGTGGGAAGCATTTCTTCCAAAATTTTATGGAAATATGCAATATATGCTCTTAATCATGACCGTGGGCGTCGGAAGGAGGGGCCTTGGCTCCCCTGGATTTTGAAAATATTAGCAAAAAAGGTTGTATTTTCAATTTCGAGTGGTTAAAAAACAAATTTCACCGCTTTTGGCCCCTACTGAAAAAAATTTTGGGAAAATCTCCTACTGCCCCCCCCACCCTCCCTGGAAAAAATCCTTCGACGCCCATGATCATGACCAGAAGGCAGTTCTGTTTTTGTAAAACCTTTCAAATAAGAGCTTAATCCTTAACTGAATTGCGAAACATCAGCATCAAGCTACGTTTTGCCAGGTCGATATTTCAACACTATTGTGACTTCAAACCAGTAACGGTAGCTATCGCTCATACACCAACCACTCGTCCAAAAAAGAGCACTCACTTCGCCACATGGAAAGTCGAGTTTCGTGTCGATGGCAGTATTCAGAAATCTGCATATCCCGCGTACAAAAGTGAATGAAGACAATGAAAGAGAATCAAGCCATGACTGGGCAACTCAACTGTTTTTGTGTGACCGTTGATAATGCTTTTGGGTGTTTTTTTACTGCAGGACCTGATGTCCATTTCACATAGCAGATATGTCCATTTTTCGTTTTCACGTTCTATCTCATACTGTACAATATTCGGAGATGTCAGGAATTAGGATATAGTACAAGTTTATTGCGCTGTGACAACTTATCTTGTCATTCAGTATCAGCACAGCAAACCTCGGTGAATCCGGATAAAACTTGTGGTACGAATGATTTCTAACATTTTTCTTTGCAAATATCTTCAGTTTATCCGTAGTTTTTAATCCGGATCTTCGCCAATACCGGATAAAATCTGCCCTTTTCACATCTCGTAATCCGGATTTTTCTGCACTTCCACGCTGTTGTGTTCTTAAGTGCACTGACTGGTCTCCAGAAAAATTCGCAAGCTTTCAGACGCAACGCAAAAATGGTCACGATTACCAACGAACGTTTAGAATTATGATAACAACGGCCGCAACTGCGTGTAACATTCGACTAATCGTAGAGATGATTATTGCAGGCCTTGATTATTGCGTCACACAAGGGCATAGCATATCGCGTTGAACATAACGCTCAAGGCCCGCCGCTTCACCACGCTTGCAGTCTATTGATCAGTGTTGGGTGTGCGTGTGTAGAGCATTATCCCTGAGTATATTGTACTCGGTAGGATGTCTGAAGGGCATTACCTTTCAAATAGAGTGACTGCTTATGGACCACTCGCAGTAATCTCTGCGTCACTCCAAAATACCAGATTTATTCGCAGCCAAGTAATCTAAAATTATGAACTTAAAGATTGTTCAGAACTGCCTTGATATGGCGATTACGAGTCTGATATACATAAATGAATTCGCTTTTCTTCTGCGAAAGTCTGCTGTTGGGTCATGAATGTGTTCAAACTCAGCAATTTCTACCGATATCTCAGTACTTAGATGGCGTCAAGTTAGAAACAACCGTCTTCGGTTAATCCGCATCTTCGCCTACCTGATAAAATCGTCGGTCAAATCAAATCCGGATTAACCGAGGTTTACTGTATTAGCCATAAAGCACTTCCCGTAATGGCGATCGCTCCTTCGCTTTGGGAATGCGCATCTTAACCATGTTCAGCTGGAACTCTTCGTCACAATTATTTTAATGCCGAGTTCCATCTTGACGCGCTTGGACCCCCAACAACGCAACATCATCTGTTTTCACGAATACGAGAGCCAGGTCTTGGCATGCGCAGCGTCAACTACACGAAGCCACTAGTCATTACACGGTTTGAACAGCTCTCTAGCTCTATCTGCTGCCGAATTATGGCCGGCCAAAGTTTGGCCTGAAAGGGCAAATTATGCTTTTTCTGAAAAGTTAGGAATTAGGCCCAAAACTGGGTTTTTGGCCCATAATTTTGGCCACAGATGTGCCAGCAAGTCAATCAAGGGCTCTATAGACGCGGATTGACATCTAGTTTTCAACAAAATTTTGATCCAAAAGAATGGGTCAATGGGCTGGGGACCAGGGCCGGCCAAAGATGGCCTACTTTTCCAAAACATGTCCTCTTTGTGACGTCACCTCCAGAAAACCCCCACCGAAACAGAAAATTGTTTTTTTCGGTTTTGACTACAAGACTTGCTGAATCCGTAGTGGGTTTGAACAGCTCTCTAGCTCAATCACCTGGCGAGGTATCAGATTGCAAAGTTCTACAAGAAAAGTGGCGCACGCGGGACTGAAAAGGTTAATCAACTTAGATCCATCTAGCCCAAAATGTTTTTTTTCTTTTTACTCTTTTTCTTATCCGTAAAAGCACTCGGCAGTCGGAGATCTCAGGAACACGATAATATAAGGTTTACCGAAATTTAGCTCTTACGAAATCAGGCCAATAAATCAGGCTTTGCAGTACAAAGTCACTGCTCAGGCATCTCCCGATGCAGTTTTGCAAAGGCGCGCAATAAGCGCAGAAAGCTGAAGTAGGGAATTGACGCCTTGAACAACCTTCATGTGAGTTTCTGCAATGATCCGAATAAATTCAAGTTTGAGATATTCAGTCATTTCATGTGTTTTGACCACTCGGAAAATATTCGTTATTATATCTTCAGGGGAATATCCCATACTCCATAAATGATGAATGATCTTGTAAGCCTAAAAAATAAGGGAGAATTAGTCGATTAAAAGCTCGTTTTGAAAACAATGTGTGTTTTACATGTTTCATCATCGCATCAAAGACATGGTGCTCAACCGGAGATAAATGACAACCATGAAAAAAAGCTATGTTAAAAAATGAAACAGTTGAAAACTGATGTGTTGCACGACTTATCGATCGTGTCACACTAATCACCATTTAGGTCAAAATAATCTTTCCTTCGTCTAGCTGTAGCACTTCAGTACTAACGTTAGATCATACGTGCAAACTGAGTGCCCCCCCGCAACAGTTGCGAGTAAAACGCCCTCTTTGATCGACGCTAGCAAGGCACGTGCGACACTATTTTCTCGCTTCACAACAATGCTAAAGAGTAACGACCGGTAGCCAGTACAAATTTGTCACAGAACATCTATCGATAGTAAACAGTACTTTTTCAATAACAAATTAAGCATGTCTTTTGGACATGTTTCGCGCGTCAAGTTCAACCACAAAAAGTATTCAGGGTCGTAGTAACTAGTAAATACACCCCGAACGGAGGGGAAGGCACACCGAACAAGCGTATCAACATTTTATTTAAAGTTTGTGGAGCGTTTAAAGAACTTTGAAAATTTCTAAATAATAAAAGGTTTTGAGAAGCACACGCCAGAAATTGGCCTTTTGATCTTGCAGCATTTCCGTAAAATGTAGGTATCGTTCTGAATTTACTGGCAAGGTGCATCATTTGAGCAGCGTTGAAAGCATCGTTAACACACCATGGTGGTTTGAGCAATCAGTCAACGCTAAATACACACGGCGATACATGATTTTTTCTTAGGGTTTTTAGTGTGGTGACTGTGGTCCGTTTCAGACGAAGCGAGAATCCTCTTTTAATTGCTCCATGCTGTGATTCGCACAATCAACCAAACATTCCTAATGACAGTAACACATCTAAATGAAAACCTGCATCATCTAAACCCGTTTTTACATGATCCAGTTCAATTCACTCATCTTAATTATTCCAGTACGCAGTTTAGCAATGCAGCTGGTATACGCAGTGGTAAACATAAACATAGAAAACATATGGAAGCTTACTTCTTTTTGATCAGCGTCGTAACTTTTGCAAATCATTACACATTTTGCGATTAAGAATTTGTGAAGAACAGAGTCTTTACTTTTACATTTACTGTATTTGCATAAGCGAAAGGACATGAAATCAAAATCTACTTTTATTGCACTGCACGTTAGGTAATGCCACCCAATAACAGATTCTGCAGTCTGTTATACAAGCAATTTGAGGTTTGAAACCCTTGCAGACGTTGTTGCGTAGACTACAACCAAGTAAACCTGATACCATAGACTCTATCGAAAGCAATACCTCCAGAGCAATGGATCAGACACTACGATGTTTGCAAAGTATACGTTTCGCCATCTAAGCAGGAATTTCTAGTTCTAATTCAGATAGAATCTATGATACGATAGAACACACGAATTAACATTGGTTGATCAGTTCACATCAAAGTCGGTAATCAAATCGTATGAAGTGAAGGTATTCACCGCACTTAACTATGTCTAGGCTCACCAACTAAGTCTCTTACACAATAACTAATAGACATAACTTACTTCATCTAAATTTCCCTTGATGCAGTAGTCAAGCATATTTTTGATTAACAGGGGATGAGGTTCGTCACAAACTTTAAAAACGTTGTCACCGTTAACGAAGTCAAATCCTTGGAACGTTGACTGGAGGTTATTTAATGCCTAAAAACAAATGAAATACATTGTGTCTTCCCAGTATCTGCTGTAATTATTTTATCTATGATTCTAAATGATCTTCTTCTTTCGTTTGAGCGAGTTCTTCTTTTATCCACTCCTAGCCCGCCGGTGTTGAGCAGCCATTCCGTTGTCTCATCGTCCAGAACCGTCAGGCCGTGGGGGGTCGATGGATTGGACAGTGGAAGACGACATGGACGACGGTTTGTTCTGCACCACACTCACAGGCCGCAGAGGAGGCCATACCCCATTTGTACAAGCAGGAGAGGAAACGTCCGACACAGGTGCGGAGGCGGTTGAGCCGGACCCAGGCTCTTCTTGGGAGAGTCATTCCGGGGGTGTGTGTACCGTTGTCTGGAATTGAAGTGCGGAGTCTTGTGGGGTTGTCCGCCCACTCGCATTCCATTGATGATCCACCCACTGCACCGCGCGTATGTTGTTGTCAGAAAAAACTGATGAGTTGTTGTGCGGCGGGTACAAATGGGTGTCTCGATTTGAGGCGCCGTGCATCTGCACCCGATGGACGGGTGAGCGCTGAGTGGAGCAGGTGTCCAGGCTCCATGGCACGGCGTCCTAGAGACAGTGTGGCTCCTCTGCAACGAAGCTCAGCAGGTTGGATGCCTGCGAGGATGGGAAGGTTGTCCGCTGGTGTAGGACGCAGGCATCCAGTCACAATTCGCAAGGCGTCGTTGATGGTGGGGTCACTAAGGCGGGTATGAGCACTGCGGCACCAAACAGGACGCAGTACTCTGCAGTCGAATGGACCAGGGCTAGGGTGGCTGTTCGCAACATTGTTGCTCTAGCACCCCAGCCAGAGCCATCAAGCCGCCTCAGGAGTGCGATGCGTAATGTTAGCTTCTTGCGAAGTGACTCAAGGTGTCGGCGGTACGTTAGCGACCTGTCCAACGTTACTCCGAGGTATTTGGGCTCGGAGCAGAAGGTCAGGGTTTCGTTGTTGAAGTTTCAGCTCACGCTTAGCTTCCTTGTTGAGATGGAAGACTGCCGACACCGTTTTCGTGGTGCTGAGCTTTAGCTTCCAAGTCTGGAGGTATTCACCTGGTGTTGCCATGTCCTTGCTCAGCGCCCCTTCCACTGCCAGCCAATCTCCATCAGTATGCACGATTCTAAATGATAATAAGGTATAAGACCAGGTTCATTTTACTCCCTTTCGACGATCACGAGGTCCCCTTGCGACTGAGTCCACGCGGCTACTCGTTGAGAATGCTGCATTGGCAGCACCGCACGATAATCTTTCATTGTCCCTACCAATTGACGTCGAGCACGAGGCGGGATAGTCCGCAAGTACCGTTTCCAAGTCTTCGGTACGACCCGAATTGAACACAGTTTACTAGCTTTGGTGGCGTGCTCAACCTACTGTACCACCTGTCACCGGATTTCTCAACCTGTGGGCCACGAAAGAATTTTTAACGGGCTACGGCCTGATCGTAGTGAAATTGAATACGTTTTGCAAGTTGAACGCTTTATAATCGAAAATGTAGGTAGCTTTTCAGATACAAACGGCATAATACGCTCTCTCGTCAATATGTGTTATAAATTATTGCAAAAGGGAGATTTCCATAAAGCCTACCACGTTGTGCACAACATGCAGTTATTGAAGGTATTTTGAGGCAGACAGGGAGCTCTTGTTGCCATGTAAACGAAATCTAGAAGCAAGCTAATGTGGAAGATGACTTGATCTGTGCATTATCACGTATTGAGGCGCGAATATCTATTCTTCTCAAAACAAACAGGCTCGATCTTCACATTGACTGTGGTGCACGTTGTGTTATTAAAAATTGTTTTTTGTTGTTTTATTTCTGCTCTGTGCATGTGCAACTGTTGTGGTATTAGAGAAGATGTATAGTCGGTGGGTCACGGACCCTCTGTTTGTTAACTGGGCCACATGCTTAACAAGGCTGAGTACCCCTGACATCAGGTGTTTTGCATTCATTAGTTCCATTACTTCCGAATATGGATTTTGGATAAAGTTGGAACCAATGCGACTTTTATGAGATTCCTTTTTCTGCCAACGAAAACTGATAACTTGTAGATTCTAAAACTTATACGAGATAGAGGTCAAACTGTGGCCCACAAATACCAAACGATTACTAGATCAGGCCCACCGGTACTATGTACCGCATGTACCATTGAGCATCTACATTTGGGAGTATGCCAAAGACGTTCACACATGTTTTGTCAACCTCGAGAAAGCATACGACCGGGTTACTCGTCAAAAACTTTGGGGGTATTGCGGGAGCACGGTGTTGACGACCGCCTGTTACTGGCCGTCAAGTCATTGTATCCCTGCTCAGAAGTTTGTGTCGTGTCGGTGGAGTAAAATCACAACCGTTCACAGTGGGTGTTGGACTCTACTCCCTTTCGTAGTCTGTATAAATGGGGATAGACGGTAACAGCCGAGTCAACGAGGGTACTACTGCTGGGAGCTACATCTGCCGTTTGCTTTTTGCGGACTATTTGACGTTGCTTGCATCTTCTCAACAGAGCGCACTTCATCGGTTTTCTGCTGCGTGCGATCACGAGGAAATGAAAATCAGCACTAAAAAGACCGAGGTATTTTGTCTCTCCAGAAACCCAAGGCGGTATAGGCTGGAAGTAAGCGGCAGTACACTGCAGCTGGTGGAGAAGTTCAAGTATCTTGGTGTGGTATTCACGAGTGGAGGAAGACCGAACAAGGAGATTGATAAACGGTGTGGTAAAGCAAACCCAGTTCTGCGTGAGTTCTATCGCTCTGTGGTCACAAAACGGTAGCTTTCAAACATCCCAAAGCTGTCAGGTTTTAAATCGGTCTTTGTTCCGATCCTCATCTATGGTCTTGAATCTTGGGTAAAGATTGAAAGAGTGCTATCTCATGTGCAAACAAGATGGCATTTTTACGAAACGTTTCTGGCGTGACACTTCGTGATGAAGTTCGCACTTGTGAAATTCGTAAAGCCCTAAACGTCAAGCCACTTCAGAGAGATCTCGGCTATGATAGTTAGCCAAGTGACCAAACTGTTCCAGGAAAGATCGGCGAAGAAGGTTCTGCTAACTACACCCACAGGAAAGCGGCACAAAGGTCGTGACTGCATTTCCGACCTTGCTTGGTCCCGTCTTGGTGTGGAGCCAGCAGAATTATCTGAGATTGCTGTTGATCGTGAGGTATTTCAAGACCTTCTAGGGCTGCTGCCTCCGCGAAAAAGCAGGTATGAATATTAACGTAGCCCTAAAACGTCATTTCCCATAATGCACTGCCGGTGTTTAGGCCTGTCAATCAGGACAGGAGTTTGTTAGTTTTTATGACGTCACATCCGTCACAGTCACCTGACATGGAGGAAGATGTTTTCAATAAATGTCAATGTTGGCCCGCGGCTCAGTCCAAGTTCATTCATTCATTTTCATCTGACCAAGTTTTAAATTTTAATCCAACGTGTATTTCAGGTTGACACCACTGCTATATGACGTTACTACAATATTCCAGACAGAAGTAGCATACTTAGCACGAGAGCACTATGTAGAAACATAAGGTTTGAATTACAATCATTCAGTGATATAGGTGCAAGTTATTGTCCTAAAAGAATGGCTCTTAGTTTGTGGTGAACTATACCTCCTACATATTTCTTGGTAAAGCTCACTCAGCACTGCACGGTAAGTTCGATTTGGCGAGTGTGTTTATGGATGGTTGGGGCAACAGACAAGAAGATTGATTGAATCAGCCAGCACATTTTCGTACTACACTTACGAACTGCGAAGGTGTGCTTCATAAAACAAAGCGGAGGGACGGAAACCGACACTTGGAATGTTGGCTAGCTGAAGTCAGATTTCAATGCCATGCCCAAGCAGTCACAAATAACTATATATACTTGCAGGATTGACACCGGCATTTTAGAATACGGAGGTATCATTGTGCCAGAATCACGACTTTTGTTTCCGACCGGAATAGGAATTGGCCAAAAACAAATTGCTACGATTGGAATGGTTTTAATACTTTGCTGTGTAGCTGTATTATTGTTCCAAATGCACTTAAACACAAGCTTAAGCAGTAATAGATTGTACTCTGTGCAAATTAGGTTTTCAAAAATATGATTTGGAGTACAAGATATTTTGATTTCTGTAACACTTTTCTTTAATTACGTTAGGCCAGTTTCTAAATCAAGGATGGGAAAGCTGTTTGGCCCATGGGCTGCACTTTACTGGGTTACAAAATTTGCAGGTGTAGCAGATAGATGCATTGTTCGTGCAAACTAGTCTATGAATGAGTTGTAAATGCCAAAACACAAAAGGTTTTGTACTTTAGCAGGCAACAAAGAATGATTAAATGATATAAGGCTATTGTATAAGTTATTTTAGAAAGACATACATTTTACAACACAGCAACGAAAGTCTCTATTTCTATTGTAGTAAGAAAAGCGTTGCTTGTCTTCTCTTTTATCTATTCTAGATCATCAAATTTTGAAATTAATTTTGCGGTGGGAAATTTTAAAAAGGTACAATGCAGCACAAAAAATGCTTCCTAATTTTAAGACTACACTTGCACTGAAAAATGCAAGCCAATTAAAGTAACGACCTTCCGCAAGTTCGAAGTTAAAATTTCAGTTTCTTCTGCGTAATAAGTTTTATAAAAACTAGTTTCTCACTCAGCAGTTTCACCTATACAGCTTGCCCTGCAAGTATTTGCATTGCAATTTGATTTGGGTTAAATTTGTAAATAGAATGGCATTAAATAGGTTAGTAACAGAGTATCAGAACTGTGGAAGTGTAATTCTAAAACATGCAACCTCAATCCTAGCACAATACTTTAAAAAACACATACTTGTCTCATGTCCCCTTGAGCTGTAAAGATGATTGCTTCCAAACCATCATCAGTATAGCGAACATTCTCTTTGTCGATTACTTCCATTATACGACTCAAAATCTGCCAAAAATGTAACACAACCACAAGGTGCAAAATGGCACAGACAGACTTTCTAACATATTAACCCTAGCCCTTCAACCTTGTTTAGACAATGACTGCCAAGTGCTAATACATTATTTAACACCTGCTGTTCACATTAGAAGGGTATACTGACACCATACTTTTATGCTAAGGTATGATGAGGTTTCCATGTTCACTAAACACACTTTGTAATCTTAGCATAAAAAAGATAACACTTGCTGATTTCATTAGCACCAAAATTGCTTTTACTAGATTCATAAACACCTCCATTTACTAACATTTCCCAACGCCCTGTTAACCAGGTTCACTAAAGCTGAAAATCTGAACCAAGTTCGTTTAAATGTGCATAATGATTGTGACAAAAAATGCCTAAAACTATTTGTACAAAATTCATAGAAACTTTCACCAACTAGAGTATCATTTAAATACATGCAGAGTGAGAGAAAAAACACCTTTGTTGAAGATTTGTATTAAAAGCAGGTACATACAACTAAACTGATTTTCCCTATGATTTCCATCCAACGTTTCCTATACTACACCGGCCTTCATGGTCCAACAATTTTCATCAATGCAATTTTTAACCAAATTAGATTAAGTTTCACTTCATTGTTTTGACACAAAAAATGAAGCACATTTGTGTAATGACAACACTCAATAAAAACAAGGAAAACTTATGCTTTGCTTAACCTTAACAAAGTCATCTCCTTTGTGGATTTCACATATAACCAAGTGTCAAAAGTGATGGGCATTGTAAAACTCTTAATTAAACATCACTGGCAAAAAAAGAATAAACAGGTGAATAACTTTCAAATTGTTAAACATAATCAGATTGCAAAAACCTTTTAACAAAGATGTTTTTAGTCTGATGTTGATTAGCTCCTTTCACTGTTATGAGCCTTTAACTCAGACATAAAAATGATACAAATCATCCACTTGGCTACACAAAGTATGCAAAACTGCAACTCTTTAAAATTGGATCTGAGTAGAAATACCTAATATTGCTCTTGTTACTGTGACCAACCACAGCAGCGATACCTAAGCACAGCACAAGGAAGTGCTGATTAATTAAAACAATAGCAGTTAATAAGTACAGTAACCAACCAAATATTAAATGTATTTTTGAAAACAGTAAAGTAACACATACAGCAAAATTTTAATAAAAAAAACAAACCTGTGCATCACTGAGCTTGCTATAACGTAAAATTGCACATCTTGATTGGATGGGCTCAATGATTTTATCAGACTGATTGCAGGCCAGTGCAAATCTTGTTGTTTTGCTGTAGATCTCCATTGTCCTAACACAAAACAAGTGGCAGTAACACACCACCAATTTGCTGCAGGTCTATTTAACAGGCTACCTACTATATTTTTGAATCAGATTCGCATTTATGCCCAAAACTTTGACTCAAAATCAATATTTGTCTAGTGGGGTTGGATTTACTTTTAACTGCAATGAAACATCATCACAGTGAGATTTGAAACCAACTTACCAACCATCAGATTTTAATGTAGATAAGAATTGTTCATACGATTTATTTGCTTGAAGGAAACTCATGGAACACATACATTTTACTAGTCCACCAACTCATTTACTAAACGTTTAGAATAAAACTTGTCTTAGCAGCTTAGTTAAGCAACTCTACAACATCAACCACTTCAGCTCATTGAACTTATTGTTGATGGAATTACTTTCTTTTAGATTAACCAGTTTGATATGTATTTTCACTAAAAATAAATTCATGAAACTTTTTTGCCAGTGATGTTTAATTAAAAATATGTCTTACACTCTTTTACAAGGGGATTATTCTTTACTGTTTACATGGAGTCATTATTTTTCACACATGGTTTATGTAATGTGCATAGGACATACTTCCCAAACATAAAACACATGTGCAAAATTAGAAATTTTTGTTAGCAACATGCCTTCGAAGAGCTTGTTGCGCTCCACTTGTCATGCTGTCAGCTTCATCAAGAATAATAATCTTGTGTTTACCAGCAGGCAAGGTGACCTTTTTCTGAGCAAACATCTTTATTTTGTTTCGAACAACATCAATGCCTCTGAAAATCAAAGTAGAAAAGTTGATTGTCAGAAATAACACTCCAATCCATACAAAAAATACAAACCTGTCATTTGATGCATTAAGTTCCAAAACAGCATCTCTGTATGATGAGCCAAGCATTGTCCGTGCAAGACACATGATACTAGTTGTTTTTCCTGCACCAGGTGGGCCAGCTATAATGATATTGGGAACATTTCCTTCTTTGGCAAACACAGCCAATCGACTCACAGTGGTTTCATTTCCAACAACTTCTGCCAGTGTAGTAGGACGATACTTTTCAACCCTGCAAATGATAAAGTCATCAGGGTTCCCACGCACTTCCAAAACCCCTTTTCTATTTTTTTCAATACTAAATGAAAACAATTCATTGCAATCACTTATCTTCATTTTTCCAAAATATTATTAATGGAACACAATGCAAAGATATCTGCTGCTTTACCTTCTGCAAAACTGTCATAAGCAGCAAAGAACAAAATTTGAATGAACAAATGGCTGAATGCTTACTGCATCAATCTCACTGTATATAAGTACGCAAGTGTGTAAACCTCTGTTCTTACAGGCATTTTGTCGTACAATTGAAATAGAGCTTTAAAAAATAAAAATCTGCAATTCAGACTGTATTGCCCTTCCCTAAAAACATTACACAGTTTATGGAAACTGCATGAACCTACATGTACCAGATTTATCTTAAAGTTTTTTTCTTTCATCGTTTCAAACTTGTTGGAAAACTTCAAATTGGGACTCAGGCCTTCCATTGACAATTGTTTGTATCCTAATGTGTCTTCTGCGCTTTCATGAGCACAATCATAACTATCAGTTGCTGTAGCATGAATTTTGAATCAAAGTTATAATTTTATTGCTTACAAATTTAAACTAAGCAGTGCAATCAGATCTAGTTTCCACCTGCTTTTTTTTGCTGAGACATTTTGGTCATTTTTTATTCAGGCAGTTTGGTAACGGAAACATTTCAGTCATTTGTGCCATAGTTGTATTAAAACTTGCCGTAAGTGCTTTTTAGGGTATATTTTCAGACATTCTGATCAAAATGACTTAATTTTTTTGGTCATTTCAAAATCAAAAACCAGGTTTCCACACAGGTGAAGAGTTTGAATCAATCACCTGTGCGGTGACTATTTATTTGAATACAGATATGCGCAAGTTTGAATCATTGCAAAAATGTGAAAGCAGAGTCCATTTGGCTGATTCTTCAAAAGCTTACAGCAAACTTAGAGCTTTTAACAACAGTGTAATCAAAGACACTTCTGCTCAGAAACTTCATGATTTCTTCTCCTTTCTAGAATTTTGATACTTTTTCAATACTCTTTGTAGAATTTTGCCAAATTCAATACTTTTATAACGTCTTAAAAACTGATTTCACAATTCAATACTTTCAATACCATGTGAGAACCCTCAGTAATTCTGAAACGAAAATGTACATCAGTACAAAATAACTATATTTGCAACTAGAATTTTAAATGTGTTGACGGTTCATAAAGTACAAGTAAGTTTCAGGCCAAAAAACAACTCTTTTTCAGAAAATATTCACGAACTTGTCTAAGCAATATTACATGCTAATAGGTAATGTTTTCTTGAAGTAAAACAAAATGTGCTGTTTAATAGTTGTTTATCCAAAATATTTTGGCGAAATACTTGCCACTGAATTTATTACTTTTTGCATTATTTTTTGTATTTGACCATCATCCCAACAAAATGTTATACCTTGATAAGTATAAATGCCAACACAATGTTTCCTACATACCTTTTTCTAGCACTGTCCCAAACACAAGATAATTATTAAAGACTAATAGTAACACCTTCAGTGCCAGTGTACAAAATATTTGTACTTCAAAATCCCATATGAGCCGCTATCTTCGCGCCACTTTGCAACTGCATAACTCACCAGGCGATTGAACTGGAAAGCTGTTCGAAACCTAAAAAGATGCTGCGAGTCTTCTAGTTTGCACTGAAAAAAATTGGAAAGTTTTCGATCTCAGGTTTTTTGTGGGTGCCATCATAAATGGGGTACATTTAGGCATTTTATTAACCGAGGTCATCAGGCCTTGGGCCCCAACTGCAAGACCTATTTTTTTTAGTGGAAACTAGGCTATAATCTGAGTCTTTCAAGCCTTTGATTGACTTGCTAGTGTTTCTGGTTCAAAAGTTATGGCTAATAAAACAAAATTTGGGTAAAAAATATTTTTGAGTTGTTTCCGTTGCATTCGTTATCAATCACATCTTGATTCTTATTTCTAGTTTTTACAAAAGTAGGCTTGAAAATATTACAACACACAGTCATATTTCACTGAAGCATATTTCTTACATGATGTGGTAGGAAAAGCAATGTGAAAGGACCAATATGTTGTGTCAAGCTCTAGTTTGGAAACTGCTTTTGAAAACTTGCAAAATGTACTATATCAACCTTGATTTTGATTTCAAATATAAGAACAAACACCTAGTAACTAGTTATGGCGTTTGGCATCTGTTTCGAATTGATCGTATGGTTTAAAACGTAGCGCTTGGCATTTAGTGGTATGGCAACTGAAATACTTCCATGATCGCGTGAAGTAGGAGATTCATCCCAAAGCTTTTCGTCTGACACTCTTCAGGGGATATCGTCAGAATGAAATGGATATACT
>Ga0210059_1008986_pt1 | contig 15664 bp, 12 predicted proteins | sample Ectturendosymbi2_FD_188042 | JGI IMG/M metagenome (GOLD analysis project Ga0210059, IMG submission 188042) | Ecteinascidia turbinata endosymbiont from Florida, USA - Sample 2 (SPAdes) (version 2) | ecosystem: Host-associated > Tunicates > Ascidians > Unclassified | place: Key West, Florida... | reverse complement strand
AGGCCATGTTCGGTGCCGCACTTCCTTCATGGCTGCTCTCGCCGGGTACTGTGCTTCTGAGACGTTTTGTGAGAAACAAGGAGAACCGATGTGCGACCCTGTCGAACTGATTGAGCACTGTGTCAACGTCTGACTTGGCTCCTTACCCGCGACCGCATGAAGTCCGAACCCAACGCCCGTCTCAGGCGCCTGTCGTCGAGAACTCCGAGGGTTCACAAGCACTCGATGCTGACTCAGCTGACGTCTGTGATTCCGGCGCGACTCCACGTGACGGTGAACTTGAAGTGCCTGACGACGGCTCGCCAGCGCCGAACTGTAATTCGCCTGTACCCGTGTTGCGACGTTCAACACGACAGCGGCGACCCCCTGACCGTTACGGGGAATGGACGGTTTAACCGGGAGCATTTACCCTTTTGCTTATTTTATTTGTTGGGGAGATTGTGAGGAATTTGCCCTTTGCCCTTGCCCCGCTTGAACGGCGATTTGTGCTTGATGGCGCGGCGCTGATTAGAAGGTGACGTGGTGCCGTTTTGTTCTGCGATTCTCAGTCGTGAAGTGACGCTGAACTGTCCAGTCGACTTTTGTTACTCTTCGTTATTTATCTTTTCTCTGCTTGTTTTGTTCAGATGTGTTGAAGTTCAACTCATTAAAACCTAGCGTTAAACGCCTCAATAGGTCTGCTTCTGTAACACTGTGCAAATCTGAGAAAGGCAGACGCATAATCTACCAGTGACGAGTAGAGACGTAAGCTAATGCGTTCTGCGTGGGCGTGGCTTGGCCTTGCCTTCACTGGATTCAGATACCTGACCGATAGTTGTTTCGTCACAATATCAAATAATGTACAAGTGAAATACTGCCGTGTGGACGACCGATAATTTAATAGCGTTTACAAGCAAACCTTCCTCGCGAATCAAGCGGCTAAGTGGCACGTACATGTCACACATATGGCGAAACACCTGAATGTGGTGGGGGCCTTGGTCCCGGTCCCCTTTTCCCCCCTAAATCTGGCGCTGACCTAAACCCTAAGCCCAATCATAAGTTTTCTCAGCGTATTTAATATGTAGAATGTCACTCTGTGCATGCACACATGGCGTGAAGTCAGAAATTTCGCTTGACACCGGCTCCGGATCCGGGTCCGCAAGAAAATCGCAGAATCCTGCCGAAGGCGACTCACGCACCCCGGATCCATGGCCACCTGCGGCGTCAACTCAAAACAGCTCGAAAGTCACATGACGGAAGAGGTTCTGAAACTGGTAGCTGGAAGTGACTGGACTGGAGCAACCTGGCGTGTAATCAGTCAGTGGTGCTACTCCCAATGTTCATCTAGTGTTTTTTTGTGAGTGAGCTGAATGTAATTAATTAGGCTACACAATTTTGTGTCATTTTGCAACTGCAGTTGTCATTGAGACCTTAAATTTTCATTTATTAGTGTTAAGTTTTCATTTATTAGTCATGTAATTTGCTAAAAATTAAATTCTACCTAATTAAATCTTAAATTACCCAAGACAATACAATATGTTTTGCGTTAAACGCCTGCATAGTTACTTGGTCATCTGTTAAAAGTTTCACTAACCTTTACAAGCAAACATAACAACTTAACAAGCGTTACTCAACTGCTCTCCTGTTTTCTTTCATTTCATTGTCTCTGGTTTACATTACAATGAGTTGCACAATCAATGTCTGTGGACGGTTGGCGTTGCAACGCAATATCTGGGCATTTTCACTGTGTGTAAGTTTGCTTTTGTAATTTAGTGTTTTTTATGAATCTTGTGTTTTTTTATGAAGGAAATCCAGTACTTTTCTGTAACAACAGAATTTGGTATTGCATGCAAACAGCAACAGTTTTCTGACTTATTTATTATTATAGTAAAACACTATTTTGCTTGTTAACCTTTTATATCTGAATTAAAATGATATAATGTATTGATTTCAATTTCATTGTCTACAAAAGTGCCAGCCATGCCAATGGTTCTTTTTTCAGTTTCAAGTCAATTTTGCTAATAGTATGGTGTTGAATTTTTGGTAGTGTTTGAAGAAAACAAGTGTGGAACTTTGAATTTTGAGAACAACATTGACATTGAAGATGGGAGATGTGGGAAACAGCACTACAATTGTATGCTTGCTTTGAAGACTTAAATTTTGTGTTTGTTTTATAGAAGTGGCTGGGCTCTGCAGCCTTGATGGGTGTATTTTTTGCATAAGCATCATCTACTTCTGGTATATCTAGCTTTATGCTTGGTGGTAATGAGTGGCTGATCATTTGGCTTGCCACAAACTATATTGATTTTAGGCTTGCTTGCTAATTATCTGTTAAACCTTAGGTTTTGTCAGTGAATTCGTTATGATGGACAAAGGTTGTCCATGCTGTAAGCAGCATAAATAAGATGAAATTAAATTGTAATTAAATGTTAATGGCTATAGCCATCTGAGGATTTGTATTCAGCTGTTATAGTTGGCACAACTTCTTCACGTAGCATTTGCAAGAAGGGTCGAATGCGCTGGTTACTTACTAATTTGGTGTTGTCACAGTCATTGGGAATTCATGGTGACTTTGATATATGTGGAAGGTTCCAGTTACTGCGTCACACTATTTGCATCGTAATATTTTCAATTTTATTTCAACTGAATTTTTTGGTAGCATTTAGCTACGGGACTGTCATAGAGCTTCACAATTCTCATTTCATAAAAACAACATTATAATTGCTCATTCAAATGTTGTACATGCCACAAATATTGCTGCTTTTGTTGGTTTAAAACATTTTTGTTTATTTGTAACCAATTCATGCTATCCACACTGTTATTGAAATACATTTTGATGCTATTTCTGTGTTGCAGAATGGGACTGTTGTACCAAGAGAGGTTTCAATTGTTTTTATGCAAACAGTGGCATGTAAAGCAATTTCAGGCATATTTACATGGGCAGCAATTGTGGTTACATGCCATCAAGTAAGTTCCTTTTTTCACAGTAATTTTTGAAGTCTTTGGGGCCAACTCAATAGATTGAGCAGTAAACTGTCACTCTGGCAAAATTTGTTTGTCTACAGAAAATCGTCTATATTCAAAACTGTATTGCGCAAGATGAGATGTATCAATATCTGATTTCTTATTGTTTAGTTTATCCTTAGATGTTTTGCAAATGTATTGCCTAAACTTACTAATTAACACTTTGAGAGCCGGCATACGATATATTCATACTTTGATTTCGGTCTAAAAAACAGCAGTTTTCGGTTGCCTTATCAACGCCCTAGCTCCTCCGCCGATTGCGCCAGAGAGTTGTTCAAGGACTTAAACGGATCGGCCAGTCTAGTAGATTGCACTCGAAAAAAATTTTTTTGGTTGAGGGTATGGATTTTTTGTGAGTGACATCATAAGTGAAGTAGTTTTGCGGTCATTTTGGCTCATGTTGCTTGGCCTAGGACCCAACTGCTAGGCCAAAGCGTTTCGCTGAAGTTTTCATTGGAAACTATGCTCGAGTATGAGTCTTTTGAGCGTTTGATCGACTTTCTAGCATTTCTGGTTCAAAAGTTATGATCTAAAATAAACAAATTAATTAATTAGTCAAATATTTTTACTAGTTTAGATCATAACTTTTGAACCTGAAACCCCAGCAGGTCATCCAAAGTATCAAAAGACTTGGATTGTAGCTTAGTTTCCAGTAAAAACTTCAGCGAAATACTTCAGTTGGCGCCCAAGGCCAGGCAAAGTGGGCCACGGTGACCTAAAAGTCTTCCACTTATGATATCACTCATAAAAAACCTGCACCCCCAAGCAAAAAATTTTTTTCGAGTGTAGACTAGAAGACTTGCCATGTCTTTTGACGCTTTGACCAGGTCCGTAACCCGTACAGGAGCGGAGATATTCCTGTGCAAAGCCAAGTGCGTTCAGGCATTTTTTTCCGAAAATCCCTGAATCCACCCAGGTGCCAAAGTGTTAAACAACATAATGGATGCTTTATAGCAGTGGTCTCCAAACCTTTTTGTCCGAGGGCCACATCAGTTGTTACACAAAAGTCTGAGGGCTGGACATCCTTCATAATGTGATTGTTTCGGCACCAAGTCAACTAATTAGATTACTTTCTCATTATTGAAAAAATGCCTTCACAGGCTGGATGAAATGGCTTTGCAGGCCAGATTTGGCCTGCGGGCCGTAGTTTAGAGCCCCTGCTTTATAGGTAAGTTTGTTCCTTGCTATGTAAAACTTGCTTTTCCTGTCATTGATGACATCTGAATTAACTCCTGATAAATTTAAACAAATTATCGTGGTTTAAATCAGGGGTGCAACAACCTTTTTTTTATTGCTGGCCACATCACATTTATTTTTATGAATTACAGTTGCCAATGAGTTCAAAATATTTTTATGTGTTTGCTTTGATTGTGTTATGCTTCCACACCTGAGCCTAGCATGCTTCCACACGTCTGTTTGGCTGTCCTTCTGCTAGTGTCTTCGTACAGTAGACCAGTTGTTCTTAAAGTTTTAATGCCTCAATACCCCTGTCAGATTTTTGTCATTTTTAATTCAATCTGGATGCCCTTTTCAACAAAGTTTTAATAACACAAAATTGTAAGAAATAAAACAGAACTGGTAAAGAAGTATTCACTTAAGTAGTGAAGAAAAAGGTCAATATAAAGGCTACATCACAATCACATTCATCAGCACCAATCTTCCTCATTGGGTACATTATTGCTAATGAATGCTGGGAAAGTCAATCTGGGAGGAAGAAAGTGCATGTTCTTAGAATGAGGACTTGAGTATGGATTTGGGCTTCACTTCCCAAAACTGTTGAATACCTCTAATATCTAATCTCAATATCCCCTGAGGTATTGAGGCAAACTTTAAGAACCCCTGCAGTAGACATAAGTTTTCATTAATGCAGAGCCACCATAACTTATATATTTTAAATCACATGTGCACGGATGCAGAAATGCTTATTGAAGGCCACATGCCTACAGTCGCAGGTTGTGCAAGTGCGCCCCTGGTTTAAATCATATTTGTACATATTGTTGAGCATTACAGTCAAAGTCTTGGCAACTGAACAGCTTTCAGTGAAAGTGTTGCTTTTGCATAGCCTCTAGTTGTGTAAAAGTTTTCTTGCACCAAGACGACTCTCATCAGTTGACTATATAGCAACATGTATGTTTACAAGCTATGTGTAGCTTGAGATTTAACATGATTTGTCATGTATTTTTCTGTAATTAGGCTGTGAAATGGTACAGTGCAAATTGTTTATACAGAGATAGTAAAATATCTTGATCTTGTATTAATTACTTTGGTTGATGTACACGTCTTTAATGGAACTGTTATCAAGCAAGCTCTATCTCATTGAGATTAGGGACTTGCATATTATGTGATTGGGGGCCCGGTTTGAAATTATAGTGTGTTATGTTAAAATGTATTTGTATGTATATCATGCTTAATTGTAAATTTTTCTTCATTTGTTGGTAGATCTACAAGCATTTACGGTTCTACACCGTGCCAGCAGAACAGAGATGGATTGTACGCATTCTTTTCATTGTACCCATATATAGTTTTGATTCGTGGTTGAGCCTCATGCTGTTTGACATCAATGAAAATTACATCTATGTTGATACAATCAGAAACTGCTATGAAGGTGTATAAGTTTCCTGCATTTTGTTTGTTTCATTTTTATGTTGTTAAGGCGTGCATTTATGGCACTTCATTATGTTATGCTCTGAAGTTGATTCATTCTTCTAATTTTTCTGACAATAAAAATATTTTAAAAAAATGTTATACATGAATTTTTTAAAGAATGAAGCAACTGCATTATGTTGGAGTGTATAATATCTGCCTTGTTTTTCAACAGCTTTTGTGATCTACAACTTTCTGAGTCTGTGTTATGAGGGTTATTTAGGTGGCGAGAGTGCGATCATGGCAGAAATCAGAGGAAAGCCTGCAAGGTGTGTACTAAAGTGTCCTTTACATTCTTTTTATGCGTCTTTGTTTGGTTATTCCCCTGGAACAGTAACCTTCATTATTCCCCAGAATGACCTCATTGTTTTGTTTGCTTGCTTGGGTCACACATGTTTTTCTGCCCCTCCCATTTTCTCATTTTTGCAGACAACTAGCAAGTGGGCTGGTGATAGTATACGTTGGCCATATGTAGAAAAGATCATTTAGTTGCCAAGACAAAAAATGTTCAGCTTGTAATTTGCTATGAAGTCCATTGCTGCAAATTTGCTTCAGTGCTGTATTTTCTTGGAAAATGCCATGTCTTCTCCTAAACAGCGAATTATAAGAAATTTGTTAGTATAGAATGGAAAATTGCTTGAATTACTCTCAGAAAATATCAAAAAGGTCCATACATGCTCATTTGGAAGTTGATTAGTACTTCAGAATTGGAAGTCATATTGCTAAACATGTGTGGAAGTTGCCCGGTCTTGCACTATCATTTGTTTTGCTGGGAGGCAGTCAGGTCTTATAAAAATTCTCCTTTTCCTGTAATGCTATTGTTTGGTGCCAGTGTTGTTGATTTTATTTCCGATGTAGATTTGATGCTTAAAAACCTGGAAAAACAAGTCTGTATTATTAATTCATACTTTATCTTAATGTTGCAGGACAAGCTGGATCACTTGCACATGTTGTCTGAAAGGCTCAACATATTCCATAGCAACGCTGCGGTTTTGCAAACAGGTATACGCGATGACGGATCTTTTATCTGATCTAGTATACAGGTCTTCTATAAGGATCTTAAATACAAGATGCGTGTTGTTGATTCAGTCAGCCTTCAGCTGAGGTCTATATTTGAAATTTCATGTTGCTTTCCCTGATGCTATGAATTTATGACTCCGAAAAAATAATTTATTGCTGCTACTTAATATTATTGTTTGATGATATCGATAAAAATTTTGTTTATTAAGGCAACGCTGCAATTTTGCCTGGTGAAGCCACCGCTTGCGATCATCACGTTAATTCTGCAGTCTGAGGGTTTGTACAAGGACGGGGATTTTAGGTGAGTTATTTCACGCAGTGCACAGTCCTTTTTATGCTGGTATTGTAATAACAAGTCATATTCCCTCGCTGTCCAGTACCGCTCACATTTCTAATACTTTCGGGTCATTCTATTATATTTCAACAAAATGAGTCAACTTGTGGTCTTGGATTTTTATAATTTTTGCATATGTTTTTCTACACAAAATTCTAAACTCAATGCAAAAAAATTTTTTAAATCGGATGTGCAGTTCTCAAATTATGAGGGGTTTAATTTTAGAGACCACTAGGTGGCAGCAGTGATACCAAGAAACAAACAACTGCTTTTTTGTTATCTGCTATTGTTAGAGTGATGATGAAATATTCAATTCCACCATTTTCAAGGGCAAGGATTTAAAAAATGCAAGTTATTTAACCTATCATCACCAGAAAACAAGTTATAGCAGCTTTGAAATATATTTAGTGTCGGCCAAAAACTGTCCAAAAACCTGTGTGGGCAACAATTTTTTTGCATAAATTTTTTCAAAACTTATTCTCAGAAGGTTCATCTATCACATGAAGAAAACATATTTATGGTGATTTTTGATTTTTTTGGTGAACTGAGATTACATTTTTCTAAATTTTTTCCTTTTTCTGCTATGGGGGTTACTGCATTAGCACAAGTTTAGTAATTAAATCCTTGCAGTTTAATGTTTGCAAGTATTACAAGTATTGCTCCAAGTCTTACTGATCAGAAAATGTTGAAAAAAAAAATTCTTAATGAAAAGAACACAAAAATTTAACATAAACAATTTTTATAAGTACCTTCCGCTTTAAAGTGTTTGCGAAAATTTGAATGGAAAATCAAAAACACAGCCGTGCCAAAAGAAAAAACATACACCTTCAAAAGGATCAACAAACAAAAGGAAGAATGCACTTGCTGCTTGGCACAACTTGAAGTGAAAGAACAAGTGTCATATGTAACAAAGTACCAGCACATATCATTCAGAGCTGCTGCTTTGCTTTCCACAAAGTAAACTGTTTGGAAACATTTATCTACTCAATGTTAAGCACTCTGTATTTAAAAAATGCACTCCTTGCCATTCCAGCTCCCACATTTAGCTCTGGTTGGCTTACTTCGCAAATTATATGAGACAGTGGTACCCAACATCGCTCTTCACATGCTGGCCAGTAATACAGATCAGAAAGTCCACTGGGATGTTATGCTTGCATACCTTCACTGGAGTTAATCTGGTGGAACAATCCACCATTTATCATCATAAATGCAAGCCACATATATATGACATCAGAGGAACATCAACCTGAGACATCACAGGAAGTCTGAAGAAGCTGTGCAGTGTGCATTCCACAGTAAGCAGCATCCATTGAATTACGCTTAAATTTAAGCTTTCCAACACATACTGGGACAAAATGCTAGAAAGACCGTGTTCCAGGATTGTGTTGCCTTTTGCAAATCATTCTGCAAGTAACGAATGGAGAGGAACTAACTTATTGAAATGAAGAAGAATTTGTTGATGCCAGAAATGGAGCAAAATTAAAACACTTCCTCTGCAGTTCAAAGCTGGTCATTGGTTGGATGCATCAAACTTGTTCGTGTAAGTTGTCGTTTAACCATACCACCAATATCATCACATGAAGATTTTCCATGGCTGGTAGCAAAGAACGCCTAAGATGCATCAATGCTGAAATCTTGCTTGTGATAAGTCAGATGGGGAAAATTTTTATACGCTTTGTAGTGCCCAGTGCAGACATCAGAAAAAAATCCAATATGTTGAATGTGAGGAAAGCAGGGTTGAGAAAAACCCGTTTTTTTTAAAAAAAACAAATCACCTGATTTTTTTAAAACCTATTTTTTGTTGTTTTTTTGAAAGAAACAAGATTTTGTTCTTTTTTCAAAGAAAACAGAAAAGTCCCATTCTGAATTGTTTTTATTCCATCATGCAATATCACTATTTTCAGAATTACACAATAAAAACGTGTTATACCTATTATGGCATTCAAAATTGAGGGTAAAGCAATGTACCTCATCTTTGATTTCGCAATGTGTTGTTGGTCAGTTCACTCCTAAATGGTAAGACTTGGAAAGCATGCGCACAGCAAACAGAGAAGAACCCACTCCCACACAAACTCTGCAGTTTCACGTCAAGTTTACATGCATGCCCTGCTAGTTCAGCATCTACAGAGTGTATTTTTTCAATATATGATTTGGTATGTTCCAAAATCAGAAAAGTTTTAGATGCAGAAAAGGCAGAAAAATTGGTGAAAATATACTGATTGTGCAGAGCTGAAGAAGATAACAATTAGAATTTACTCATATACTGATTGTGCAGAGCTGAAAAAGATAACAATTAGAATTTACTCAAACTGTTCAATTTGTTCTCTTTTTCACAAGCCCTTTAAACTTCGTTACTTTTTGTTTTGTTTGATTGAAAAAACAATTACAGATAACTGTATGAGCGTCCTGCTGATTTTATTTTTTACTTCTTAGTAGATATTTCAAAGAAAAACAACAAGTAAGGAGCAATTTTTTGGTAGGTTTTATTAGGTTTTTTTAGTGTTTTTTTTTTAAAAAACCCGGGTGGGTTTTTTGGGTCTGTTTTTTTTACAACCCTGGAGGGAAGTGTAATTGAATGTAGCGTGTCAAAGTTTCCTGAAGGGCATATACAAAAAGCGTGTCATGCTTCAAGTCTTCTGAAATGAACCAAAATGTGCTCAATTGAACCTGTTTTTTTCAGTCTTAGACCGAAAGTTTTGGAAATGACTGAAAAAAATTAGGTCAGAAAGTCTGAAAATATAGGCTAAAAAACACTGTTACAGCAAGTTTTAACACAACTGTGAGACAAATGACTGAAATGTTTCAGTGACAAAAATGTCTCAGCAAAAAATGACCGAAATGTCTCAATGAAAAAAAAAGATTTGAACCTTTAATATACATCACAATGAGATGCAGAGTGTACTGCTGTTTATTCCAGTGATACCCTTGGACCTCATCTTGAATTACAAAAGAGTATTTTTCTGCAAAACCTGCTAAAACAATCACTGTGTTTGCTGGAAGGTTGTTTTTTTCTGAATTTAAAATATTGGACCGGACTTTTGGAAATATAAGGAGCAGTGAGATGATCAATTTTGGAAGCAGCCAGTTCAATAAACTCATCTACCGGAAGTGTGTGTTCAGTCTGGTTCTGTCAGTTGATTACTATTGTTTAAACACATCATCATCTTGAAAACTTCTATTTGTTCCAAGTTGTAAATTAAAGCACTTTTTCCATGCCACTTTGAACAGTGATGCACCATGCAACTTTTGTTTGACAAATCACAAACATAAGAAACTACATTCAAAATCATAAGTGTCTTTTCAATACATTTATATGCTATACTTTTTGCAGACAGTACAAAGCCGGTTCAGATATTGAACAGATGTAATGTTTCCAAACAGTTTACTATGTGGTAAGCAAAGCAGAAGCTCTGAATGATATGTGCTAGGACTTTATTATATATGACACTTGTTCTTTAACTTCAAGTTGTGCCAAGCAGCAAGTGCATTCTTGCTTCAGTTTGTTTATCCTTTTGATGTTTTGCAGCAATGTTTAGTTGTGTTGTTTTTTTCTTTCAAATTTTCACAAACACTTTAACTTGGAAGGTACTGGTAAAAATTATTTACGTTAAATTTTGTCGTTTCATAAGTATTGTATTTTTGACTATTTCTGATTATTAAGACTTAGAAAACTACTTGTATCACCTGCAAACTTTAAAATGCATGGATTTAATTACAAAACTTGTGCTAATGCAGTAACCCCCATAGTAGAAAAAAGGAAAAAATTTAGAAAAATGTTGTCTTAATGTTGTCTACCAAAAAATAAAAAATCACCATAAATATTTTTTCTTCATGTGATAGATGAACCTTCTGAGAATAAGCTATGAAAGAATTTATGCAAAAAAATTGTTGCCCATACAGGTTTTCGGACAGTTTTTGGCCGACACTAAATATTTTTAAAAGCTGCTATAACTTGTTTTCTGGTGATGATAGGTTAAAATAACTTGCATTTTTAAATCTTTGACCTTGAAAATGGTGGAATTGAATATTTCATCATCACTTTAACAATTGTAGATCACAAAAAAGCAGTTTTTTGTTTCTTGGTGTCACTGTTGCCACCTAGTGGTTTCTAAAATTAAACCCCTCATAATTTGAGAACCGCACATCCGATTTCAAAGATTTTTTTTGCATTGAGTTTAGAATTTTGTGTAGAAAAACATTTGTAAAATTATAAAAATCCAAGACCATGGGTTGAAAAATTGCAAAATATTTGTTGAATTATAACAGAACGACCCTTTCGCGAGTGATCGTGGCCGCTGCATAGATTGTATTGCACGTTTAAATTTTCCGAGTTACCTTGTTCGTTACTTGCCACACTGTAGAGTCAGAAGTCAGAACAGTTCGCCAATGCACTTTATGAAATCTTGTTCGCATGTTCCTGATTGGCGTACAAGCAGTGTTCCCTCTGAGACAATTTGACACTGAACAAATGTTTGTTTCAGCGCGCATGCAATTGCGCAAACATGTAGACGCACAACCAGTGAAGCGTTTCAAGCGTTACAAGGGCTATGCAATATATATACAATATTAAATTAGGAATGTTGCAAGTGCGCGAGAATGAGATTTCACTGATCAAATGGTCTGGTGGTGCTGCGCAGTTGCGCACCTTAAGATGGAACATTTCTTGACACACTCGACTCTGGTTCACGCCGTTAAATTTTTGTCAAATCTTAAAAATTCGGGTATTAGCGCGTCAGATTTCCATCATGTTGCGGCAAAACTGTAACGAGACTTCGTGAGGTATCCACACTGACGTCACTCTACAGCTGGGTGGGATACAATTTTTCAAAATTCAACCTTCTTCGACCTCGTCGGTTGCCAGTTTAGTTTCAGGCTTCACAACTAATGAAGCGCTTCAAGCGGTAAAAGGTCTATGCAGTATCTATGCGATATTAAATTTGGAATGTTCCAAGTGCGCGAGAATGAGATTTGCGCAGTTGCGCTCCTTAGAGGGAACATTGCGTACGAGCTACAACAGAAATGTGCAAACTAAATCCTGCAACGATAAGCCTGTTGTTCCTCTTAAGTGTGTGTTTTTAGCCCACAGAGTGGTTACCTTTACGTGACTCTGATATACAACGTGTCGGTCAGTTTGGCATTGTATGCTCTTGCCTTGTTCTACTATGCAACTAAAGACATGCTCGACCCGTACGATCCAGTACTGAAGTTCATCGTGGTGAAAAGTGTCATTTTCCTTTCGTTCTGGCAAGGTTAGTCGTTTTGCTTTTCGATTTCCGATATGCTTTGTGATACCATTGGGTAAGAATTAATTCGTTCGTTATTTTCTTTCTCAGTTTGATCTATTTTAAATTGCATTGTATTCAAAAAGTTTATGGGGCGTGGTTAACTTTTCGTGTTACAGATATGAGACAACAAACAATATAGCAATTTACGTCTCTCGAACAGTTTTGGTACTTTTGCGAGTTGTGTTGTTGCTATGATCTTAAAACAAAGCGTGCTGCCTTGATTAAATGAAGGTAGACATCTGAAAACCTATGTTGATATTAATATATTTTGTCATTACTCGCAAATTGAAAGTCGACATCAATTGGTTTGAAACACTTTGTCTTTTTTCTCTTTCAGTCTGATATAAGTAAGTCTAGTATCAAGATAGTAAAAAACAGGCGAATTTTTCCTTTAAAAATGTTGCTGACGATGATCACAGTTTTCGAAGAATCCAACTCGGTTCTGTTAAATTTTATGGTTTTTCCTTGTTCCTAATGCGATAACAAAATTGAACAGAATTTTGAAGACACGGTTAACGCAGTTCTTCATTTAACAGCAGTAGTTGCGAAACGAAGCTTAAACGTTATCTAACCAGTAGCTAACCGACGTTACCGATATCGATGTGCTTTATTGATCTCTGGTCTGTACAAGTGCGCATACAGCAAGCTTAGTACGGTAATGCAAGAGACTTCGAGACATGAAAAAGGTCCCACTTGTCGTGCAGTGCATGTGCCGCATGATAACCAACCATGCTACCCATAACCGCCGGCACAAATTAACGCACTAGCAGTATTCACAGTTGATCCATAATTGTACGTGAAGTCCCATTGACAGATAGGATATGTTGCATTGCATACCCGGAATCAGGCGTGTATTTTTCTGTTATACGAATAGCAACTCGCGCTAACTCCAGCCTGAACGAATAGCAACTCGCGTGAACTCCAGCTTTCTGTGTATAAATATTAAATACCACTGCTGTGCTGTTCGATTTTAAGAGGTCTTGTTATGAGAAGTAGGCTGGTGACATGATGTGGATCTTTTCTTGACACTTCGTGTTAACCCCACCCTTGGTGTAACGGGCGTTATCTCGATTTCGGGCTGTTTTTCGTCGCGATGACCTCATTTTCTTTTGCCTCAGAGGTATCCTGGGTTTGTTTCCGGTCATAGGCTGAAATTTGTTTGAAATGATCAAAAAACCTAAGTCAATTCGGCCGTAACGTTCGAAAATATAAACTACTGCATACTATCACGGGACAAATGACCGAAATGTCTCAGCGAAACAAAAGCCAGGAGGTATCGAATGGGCGCCTTTCGCAAACACGCCTTTGCCCCCCACCCACCGTGCGATTAAACCCTAGGGCGTAACCGTGTTGGTTCGCAGGGGTGCTTCTCAGCATCCTGGAAGCGTCGGGGGCGATCACGCCGGTCAGCGTCGGGGGTACCGGCAGCGAAGAGCTCGGCACCGGGACGGTGGCCGCCGGGATCCAAAACTTCATCATCTGCATTGAGATGTTTTTCGCCGCGATCGCGTTGCGCTACGCGTTCCCTTACCAGATCTACCAAGAGAAGCAGCAGGACAGAGGTGGGTCGCGTTTGTAGTCGGCGCACGGCGCAGCTTCGGACGGTGCTTGTCGCTTGCCTGTAGCTGGAAAACAATCATCTTGCATTAATGGACTGCTTCTTGTTTTGTTTTGTTTGCAACATTCATCTTGCGTCTGGAAAATGTTGCTTGGTCGTGCATGCCCAGACCTCAGTCCATGTGACACGTGTTTTTGGTTGCCGTTTACCCATTGGCCAGTTTCTCGCCACGCCTTCCACTCTCGGCCAGTTTTTGAGGCGCCGAAAGGAACACAGGAAAGTATCTTGAAGGAAATATGACGTACAGTCTGTTGTTTTTTTATACTGGTGTTTAAACTATTTATAGGTTTTGCTTCAGTCTGCATTCAAATGACTTCGAGTGGTACTTTCAGCCTTCGCGAATGTTACTGGCGCGAACTGCAAAACACACCTCTTTGACTGCACACCACCAAGGCCGGTGCCGGTCTTTAATTTATTTGGTGCCGAGTCACAAACATTAAAATAAGAGCCCGTATTATTTCCGCTTGAATGTAAGTCAGCTTATAGGTTTGTAGATGTGATTCATGTTCGTCTGCGTAATGTGGAAATTTTTCCATAGCAATTGTTCGAGGCTCAAAACTAGCCGATGCGCGAAAAATGTGAATGACCACCGACTTAGAAACTCGTACTTTTGCTACCGTAATCGCCGGCGCTCAAGAACCGCGTTTGCGGTGTTTTTATTTCCATTGCTTTATTTGTTGATGGTGTAGTAGGTGAACACTTGTGACACGGAGAGACGTCACAATACCCGTCGCGCGACCTGCGGCTGATTTGTTGTCAGCTGACGGGAAAGTCACGTGCCGATAAATTTAAAAGCGCTTATGACGTCATAGATGTGACCGTCGCTGCACCGCTATATCACGTTATTCTTCAGCGGCCCGTGCGCAGCGAACGGGCTCAATTTGGTCCCCAGCGGGTCAGAACGAAAATGACTTCGGAAGGTTTCGCTGATGGGTTCGTTTAATGACTTGCATGTTGAAGGGGCAACACAGGCCGTTTTTTTATCTGTCTCGTGTCCTCGGTGATGGCGTTTGTGATAATAATAATAATAAGGTTTTAAGAAAGTGCTTTTCGCATGTTGGCAAAACTATATGTACGCTCATGAAATCTTATGCCAAATGGTCGCAATTCCCCGTCGCTCTCTAAAGCGGCAGCGCAATTAGTGTGACAAAAAATCTAGATGAGCAGTTTTCAAAAACGAAATGTTTGATCCACTCCAGTAAAATTTGAAAATTTATTATCGCGTACGAGAAGAGTTCTTGGCTTCAATATTAGGGGCTGCCCTGGCCGAATAAAATTCCCTGGCTTGTCCATGGGACACGTTTTTTGTCCTATCCCATGAGTCCATGACAACTTGTGGCTGTCCCATTCCATAGGATTCCCATGAAACTAGCGATAAGGTGAACGTTATATCATGTGCATGTGTAATGTCTAGCCTCTACAGAGCTGTGACTGAAACGCTCCAAAGCTTCCAGTTGGGGATCCAATGGAACTGGGGTGACGCTTGTTAGCCTAACGACCTTATGTTCGGAGATCTGGATCTAATACTTAATACATTGCGAGCAACTAGTAATAGTATTCAACAACTCCTGCTATATGACGTGGCGTAGAATTACTAGCGTTGGGGCATGGGACAAATTTCAAGTCCACTGGCCCAGCCCACCCCGTGGGATTCCTTTCCCGAGGACAAGCATGAAAATTCCAGAACTGGCGTTTAGTGTGTGTTAGGCTATCTGCCCTGGCTTAGTCCTGTCTTTTTTCGCCGAGACATTTCGGTAATTT
>Ga0210059_1008985_pt1 | contig 15664 bp, 10 predicted proteins | sample Ectturendosymbi2_FD_188042 | JGI IMG/M metagenome (GOLD analysis project Ga0210059, IMG submission 188042) | Ecteinascidia turbinata endosymbiont from Florida, USA - Sample 2 (SPAdes) (version 2) | ecosystem: Host-associated > Tunicates > Ascidians > Unclassified | place: Key West, Florida... | reverse complement strand
AAAAATGCAATCAAACTTGACAAAAAAAAATTGTAAATGGATGAAAATTGCATTAAAAAATTTTAAAAGGGGCCGATTTCAAAACTGCGCCCCGCAAAGAGGGGACGGCATTTTTAAAAACTGAAAGAACTATTGCATCATGCCACGAGACCAAATCTTCGACTGGTGGCGCAATAGCTCCAGCCGATCTGTGGCTACCAGAATATCGCAGATAAAATGCCGCCAGGATGGCAGCAGCAAAAGACTTGGTAGAAAGGAAGTAAATATAACTAAAAGATAAACCTACAACCTAACCTTAACCCCAACCGTAGCCCTAAGCTAAGCCTAATCCGAATAATATCCCAACCTATCCTTAAGCTTACCTAATGCTAAGCTAACACTAACCTAACACTAATTGTAACGTAATCCTAACCTAACAACACTAACCCATAAAGGAAACAGTAGCACCTAAGTGGAGCCTGGAAAAAAGCAAAGAAAAAAAACAAAGTCAGCAAGGCGAGAGTCGAACCGCAAGCCATTCACATAGCAGCTGTAACACCTAACCATTACACCACGAGCAGGACAATGTTTTCCTGACAAAGTGACCTTTTTATTTGTATTGCATCATGCCATGAGACCGAATCATCCGCTGCCGGCACAAAAGCTTTAGCCGACCTGTTGCTGCCAGAATATCGCTGGTAAAATAGACACTACCTATTTATAAACTTGTTAATCCGCTGCCTGTGTAACGTGATAGTAATGCACGATGAATGTGCCGCACACTGCATTAGGCTTGGTAGGAACGTACTTAAGCTAATGCCTGAATCTAACATCTTAACCCAAGGTGAGGGTGAGAGCCGAACTGAAAACCATTCGTACAGCAGATATTACCATGACGGTGCCGTTAAAGTGATAAACTCAGCGTTTTGTTTTAACTGCATCACGCATGGCAGACCTATAGCCACTTCCATTTAAGAAAGTACTTGCAACATTGTTGGGAGTTTTCAGTGCCCTCCAGTGATTCTGCACCTGGGCATTGTGCCCCCTTAACCCCCTTGTTACACCCCACGAATATAGTGCATACAGTTGTCACCTGTTTATAAATCCACGTTAGTCTGAGCGGATTTCAAATCTAATAAGTTGTATTTTTAACTATAACTTGTAAACAAAAGTAACAGTAGCAAAACTACGTTGGTGATGAAAATTTGCTATAAATCATTTACATTCATTCATTTATAGTTATTTGGGGGAGCAGTTGCTACTCCACCAACAACGTAGTGTGATAAACACAGTATTAGGGGGGTTTTACATTTGTGCAGCGTCTTGACATTTTGAAAGTGACAAAAACTCTACTGATTTATATGGTACTGTTTCATATTTCAGTTTGGGGAGCTTGGAGCTTTGTTTGGGGGGACTAAGTCCAACAAAAGTACCCTGTGGCGATGGGACTGGTTGAGGGTTTTATTTTTCAGTTGAGTGTTTTATTTTTAGGTTTAAGCGTTTTAGGTTTGGATTTTTAGGTTGAGGGTTTTAGGCTTGCACAATAATATAAGCATATAACTTTGTATATTGTGCTTGTCACATGACATGACCACTTCAATCAATCAGGTTCGACTAAAGGCAAATAGCCTCATTTGATATTTTTACTCAGAAGGCAAAATAAGCCCAGCAGATATTCTGGAGGCAAAATAGGCAAGTCTGCCATTTGTCTAGTGGGCCGGTTTGAAAAAGAATAAATGTCCACGGAATGGGCTGAATGATGCAGGCTATATGCAGTCCAGGCCTAAAAATCTCGGAGACTGTGCCATCTCTACTGCATGCGGCTCGAGACGCGGGTTGGCCACTTCCATTCTAGACCCTTACCAAGTTATGTCAGTAGGTCATATCTTGATTCTTGCAATGATTTACTCATTCCTTGTCTTAAGACTGACTTATCAAAAGAACATTATGTCAATTGATGAAGCCAAATGTCAATTGACAATGACAAGTTTTGTCAATTAACATTTGGCTTCATCAATTGACACTATGTTCTTTGATAAGTCATGTCAGTAGATCATTCCAAGTCTAAAGATAAAGGGCTCAAGACCTGCATTCTTTGAGAACTAAAACCTTTCAAAGTGATTTTCACACATTCAGTTTTGATACTTTGGCTAACTGTGTAGATTCAGGTTGATTATTTCAGTATGGCCATGCCTTTTTCTAAATTAGTTTGCAACCGTTATTGCATTTATTTTGCCCTAAATTTTAGTTTTTTTGATTAATTTGCGCAAAGTATAGCTAATTTATTTAAAGTGCATAAAGCATAGAGCACTACAATTGGCCTGTGAGTAAATTACATTGCATCTCAAATTGGAAGAAACTCTTGCATATTAAAGTGTGCTGCTATTTACGAATGCTTCTTGGTTACATGGAAGGTTCCTAATAACATAAATTAATGAATTCATATATTTTCACAGAAAAATTTTGAACCCTGATCAGCATGTGGTTGTTGTTGGTGGTGGCTATGGAGGAACTAGAGTAGCTTATCGATGCAGGGATAGGGGTAACTTTTCTTTGATTGATCCAAAGGAGGCTATGCATCATAACATAGCTGCATTAAGGTATGCTGATCTGTCTTATACATTAATTTTACTTTTCATTATTAGGTTTAATTTTATACATGTGTTTGCTATGTTCAGTTTAAGGTGTTTCTTCTACCTTCAGAAATTGACCATTTTCAGAATATGACGAACATATAACTGCATGAAATCTTGAAAGATTGCGACGTAGTGTAGACTTGCCAAATATGTGTATAATGCCAAGTTGATAAATTTGAACATTCACATGAAACAGTTTTCCATCAATCAAACCAGTCCAAATATGTGATAAAAAGTAATTGCAGCACTCTGGTTAAGCTGATAAGTTGGAATCTTTATAAATGCCCAACTAGTGAGAACTTTTTGCAGTATATAAATTAACACCAATGAAAAACATTTAATTGGCAACTTTTGTTTATTTTAAGAGCTGCTGTCAAATCTGGTTATGCTTATAAAACGTTTCTTCCTTATCACAAAATGTTTGGAAGTAACTTCATACAAAACATGGTGGTAGACATTGACGTAAAGAAGAAGGAAGTTTTTCTTGAAAACAATGAAGTAAGATGATTCAAGTTGCCATTTTGTTAGAGCATTTCTTTCTATTAAAAATAAAGATAATTTAGAGAAAGATTGTCTGTTACAATGTGTAAAATGCCAAAGTTAATGTGACATAATGGGTTAATATTTTGCAAATTTTTTTGTCAGTTTTGTTTTCTTTATTCAGGTAAAAAATGTGTTGGCAAGTTTTTTATCAATATTTTTTAGGAGCCAGTTAAATATACCCAGTTGGTTATTGCCACTGGTAGTGATGGACCGTTTCCTGGAAAATGTGGCAAAGATTCTTCACTGGCTAATTTAATCAAGCGATATGAAGACGTAACTAATGAAATTAAAATTGCCAAGCAGATTGTTATTGTTGGTGGAGGTCCAGTTGGTGTGGAACTGGCTGGGGAAATTGTTGATACCTATGGTGAAGAAAAACAGGTTTCATGACACATGATTTTGAAATTTTTTATCAGGTGTTGAAGTGGCTTAGAATAATGCTCACTAAGTTCTATGATTAGTTTCTACACAAAAATCGTCCTCAGTAAGAGGTTCCCTTACATAGTCTTATCAGGTTTCTTGAATGTAAGATAATATTTAAAGTTGCTTCACCTAGACTGTATTTGACTTGAAATAGTTGCTAGTACTTAAACTGTTTTGCTTGTGATGGACAGTGTTGAAGGTTTGTGTTTTCTGCACAAGTAATGGCAATGTATGTAAACCAGTTGTTTGTCTGTTTGTTGTAGAATTTTTTATTTACTTGTGTCTTGATGATCTTGTTTGTCAGATTCGCAGAGTTTGTACTGAAAGCATGCCATATGCTGTTGTGATCTCAACTATTGCTCCTTGGTGACTGAAAGATAACCTTTTTCATCAAAATTGCTGCTTTAAATCTTGAGTTTATTTTATAAGCTCATGTGCAAATATGACGTATACCCCTAAACCTGCACTGCTACTTGGAAAAGAAACAAGGAATATTTCAGTGATATTGTAGAGGTTCCTAATTTTTCTTTACATGTAGACTGTTGAGGCATATGAAATTTCTTCTTGAAGACCCTCAACTCCCAGTTTGTTTAATTGAAAAACATCCAATATTTTGCAAACTTGATGGGGAAGATGATGGGGAAAGTGTAATTTCAAATTTGGAATCTGTGATCTGAAATTGCTTGTAGCACCATTGTTTCTTTACCAAATAGAAAAATGTTGCCTAAGGTTATTGGGTAAGAGAAGACTATCTCTTGCAGACCCCTGGTTTCACCTTTGAGGATCTCCAGGGGCCTGTGGACCCTTTGTTGGGAACAACTCCCATGCTACCCAGAGAGAGATCACCATGTAGTAGTAAAGTTACATAGTCTTATATTACATCATTTATTGTTTGTAATGCTAAGACTTGCAAAAGTTAATGTTTTTGCATGCAATGTCCAGTTTAGTGACACTTGTTCATTGTACAAGTGACCAACAGAAATAAGTTCATCAAAAGGAAAGTGATGTGAATGCCACAGAAAAAAGTTCGTATGTTCTACTAGTTTTGACTGATGTTTATTTATCACAGATGTTCTTGAGTCTCATGTAATGCAGAAATATATATCTGTTCTTATTAGGCACTACACTTGTTGCACTCACAGTGGTTTTTATTAACCCCTTAACTCTCATCATATTTGACTGTGTGGAAGATTGGCATTCAGGTTTTGTGGCAAAATGTAACTTCCACATATCATGTTTGCTTCCTTTCATGAAAAGTGCTGCAGTAATGGGCAAATTTTATATGGTATTTCATGTAAATTAATTTTTCGGTTTATTTCAATCTGCACAGCAGCATATCACAAACATGTAAACCCTTCAGTTGGGTAGCACAACTACTTGTGATTTTGAGTAAGCTCTTGCTGTCGCATTTGTGTAAGGTATATAAAAAGATTTGACAATCCCTTGGCAGTAACTACAGTAATAGGTGGCACAATGGCACACACCTGCATCGTGTGTACATACTGTGATTGGTCTACTCTGTTCATTGCCAGAACAGGATTTTTTCTGTTGTGCTTGATGAAGAACCTAATTTTATATTTTGATCATGGCGTTTAGTGAGATGAATACATTTATGATGCAAAAAAATTTCTGTGCACCCATCTAGTTGGGTTGTACAGAAATTACCACTTTCAACCTAATGTTATCTGCAGGAAGTGTTTGGAAGTACAGTATCTAAACATTCTTGTGGAATTCATCTTTTCAAATTTTGTCATTGAAACACCATTTCTGTTTTTTAATCAAACTTTTTTCACATACTTCTTTTTCTAATCCTGTTGTTTCCATCTGCACTATATTTTTTAGCTATGTTATCTTTTATTGTGATAGTAATCCTATGTGTTACATAACTCTTGCTTGGATATTTTTTACTGTATAAATGTTTGCTTTCAGATAACTATTGTTCAGAGTGGTGATGCTCTTGTCTCGCAAAACTTGCAGCCAGAAGTAAGAAACAAACTGCTGACAAAGCTTAAGGAAAAGAAGATTAATGTCATTTGCAGTAAGAAAACAGTTGATTCATGCATGTACTGTCCACTCCACCCATGGTGAACAAACTTCAAACAGAATAATTGTTGTTAAAGATGACAAAGTTATCGGCGTAGATGGGCTACCTTTTCTGAAAACCACTGAAAGTTTTTGGGTACATACTCTTAAAGGAGAGAGAATAGAAGCAGATCTTGTTATTCCATGTTATGGACAAACTGCTAATACCAAGATGCTTCAATCCTCTCTTGGTGAGTGTATACGTTTTTTATCATATTTTTCTATTTTTTCTCACAACACTCATTGTTGTTTCAATTTCATGCAAATAAATTCGGACCATATTTGTTTCTCTTGCCCTTAATGCTAATAACATGGCTTTTGTAAAAAAAAGCAGATAGATCATGGTGTCACCAAAAGTTTGCAGAATTCTATCAATCACTTGGCTATCATAATTATTCAGTGATTTTTTAAACTTTTTGGGAGGTATACGCCTGGAGTGTCTGGGGATTGATTGTGTCTGTAGTTAGGCAGATTCATACGCTTACACGGAATTTTAAGGCAAGTGCATACGCTTACACGGAATTTTAAGGCAAGTGACATTTCAATTAAAACTTGTGAAGGAATGCAAAGTGTACATCGGTGCTTATCAACATATTTCAGCCCATGGACTACTCTTTTGTTAAAAAGTTTCAATGAACCACTACTACTTTTACTCCCAAGCTGTTCAATTATCCCACTAAAATACTTATTGCAAAGAAAAAGTTTTTACACCTCAAATTTATTTTATTAAACACAACTTGTTACGAATTCTTTGTGGACCACTATAAACGCTATGTTGACCGCGTTGAGAACCACTGGTGTATATCAGGATCAACTTCTATTTGTAATGCTTGGTTTATTTGTCATTTACCCGTCGATCAACGATTTGCAACAAGAATTTTAACGGCCTTTATGGATGTGGATCCCGAAAGTAGGGCGGATGCACTGACCGATTAGCAGTAGATTGTAATACACTTACACAGAATTGCATCGATCATTACCATCACGTTCTGTAGAAAAAATAGTCTTTGCTGCGTTTCAGGTGACTACATGAATGACAAAGGTCAACTGCAAGTAAACGAAAATCTTGAAGTCGTGGGACTGGATGGAGTTTTTGCTGTTGGAGATTGCAATGACCTTGATGTAAGCCGGACTTGTACATGCTTGAACTCGACTTTGGTACCCAGTTGCAAGATAAATTTCAACCTTTATTTACTGTCTTCTAATTTTGAAATATTTTCATCTTTTTTGGAAAGTGCACTCCAGGGATCTTTAATATACAACAGACTGCGTTACACGGCGTTAAAACTTAAGACTGCGATGAAGAAAATATGGTTATATTGTTCAATATTTTCTGTCTAGCAAACTCGTGCGTCGTATTGATTTTTAAGTGTTATGAATCTTAATTTTTTGTCTGTCTGCTCTTGTACGAAAATGATCATGAATGTACTGTAAATTTTCAAACCGCGGTCATCTAGAAATTGCATGTAACTGTTTAACCCGTGAAATTTAGATTCTGCGATCTCCGACAAAGTTTCAAATCTGTCTCCTTACAATGCTTTCGCATCCATTACCTCAAAAATGCCATCAAAATTTAACTATAATGCTTTATTCAGGGGTGGCCAACGTATGGCGCATTGGATGATTTCAAGTGGTGCATTGCATCCCTGTAATCGTAACGAAGCAAGATAGTAAACCTCCAATATTTTTATCGAGTTTTTGTTTCGTACAATTCATTTATGAGTTGCCTGTTATCACATTCAAACAAGCTGTTCATAATTTTCTGGAAGATAAAACGAGCTAACCGAGGAAAGACTTCTGTTGAAATGTTGTTGAAATTGGCAACCCGATCTTTACTTTCGATTCCCGCTTGACTAGGCAGAAACGGAAAATGGCAAATGAAAGATTCAGAAGGGTTTCATTGGTCGTATTAGGCAAACTGTTCACAAAAACAAAGACAGTAGGTAGTTGTAGCTTCCGCTGTACACCGCGTATGTTGTAGGGTTGCTATCCGTTTGTACTTGTCTCCGCTGGTGCTTCAATGCTCCTCTTAATTACAATACAGGTTGAGAAGTTGGCCAGAGAGGCAAAATATCAGGCAGATTGTGTATTTGAAAATTTGGTAAGAATCGGAAAAGGCAAATCCTGCAAAGCGTACACACCTCGTAAGTTTCACCTTTGTAACCTTGCCTTTCGGCAAAGTATGCCGTATTCGTAACCAGCCTTGTGTGTTGTGTGCAGCGTTGTTTTGTTGTCAATAAACCAAATACGATGTTGTGTCACATACAACAGCTTTGTTTGTGCGTTTTTTTTATGATATATTCGTTTCGGTCATTGGCAATTCGTGCTGTCCTGCCTTGGCGATACCCATCTCTGTGACCGAAATCGGTACTTACGTATATGTTTTTACCTTTTACACAGTGGCGTAACTGACGGTGGCAAGGGGGCGAGCCGCCCCCCTGGCAAGCTAAATATAAAAACTGGGCCGCCTTTAGTTGAAATTTTGATATTTAGTATTTTTTTATTTGTTGTTTTTCTGCGTTTTTCGGGGTGTTTTCATTTTTCTATCTAGTATGGACATCCAGAGATTCGCTATCATTACTTAACCTTTTTCTAAGTTTTGGCTAGTGGGCCCCTCCACGGTGACCAGTAGGCCCCCTTCAGGTAAGTTTTTCCCCCCTGGGTCAAACCTCTAGTTGCGCCACTGCTTTTACACCTTCACGGGCTTCCGCAGAAAGATTTTCGAAAAGTCATACCAAAGAATAACTCTCATTGTATTCTAGTGTATTTGCGAAACTTTGTGTTTTACCATATCAGATATTTCAGCAACTTGGTACATAATTACACTGATTTTTTCCTTAAGTCACGTGTATCGGACGTTCGACTAAAATAAGAAAAAAAGCGAAACAAGTTTCATCCCCAAAGACGTTTGATGCAACTTCGATTTCAAGACTCGTAGAATATCTTCACAATTAAATGCGCTGCCGATTCTATGTTTCTAAATCTTCAACGAATGTCCTTTTGCTTGTAAGAGTTAAATTTCAAAACGCATTGCGATTGATAACGAAATATTGGTTGTGTAGACTGTAGACAACATTTTCGATGAATACTGTTCATTACCATTTCGAAGGGACACAGCCACTAATATGTCACATGTGTCTGCAGAATTTAAGTGGCAACTTTTTCATGACGTTGTAATTAATGATGTGCATGGCTTAACTGTGTCGAATTATCGAACATGAAGTTATCAGAAATATTTGTCGCTTTTCACTGGAAAGTTACTCGTCATGAAGTAAGGTTAAATGCTGCACTACAAACTGCCTGGTGCAAAGGTATTTTCTCAGTACGGGAATGTTTACTGGCATCTGTACTCTTGTTGCTGTTTTCATACACCATGCAATACTCTGGAAATGCAATGCAATGTTGCAAGTTGGGCTTTTGATTGAGGAACAAGGCTTTCAAATATGACTATTGTTTAGAGGAGCATTCATTTTTTTGATGAAATTTGTATTAGAATAATGTAGAATGTTAACGATTGTACTTTCCAGTTTCATTTTGTATTTTTTCGCGACTAAGATGCAGGGTTGCGAAGTCAGAGGTAAAATATCCGACTCCAACTCCGGCCTTTCCAAAATTTCCGACACCGACTTTCCAAAATTTCTGACTCCCGACTCCGGCCTTTCCAAAATCTCCGACTCCTTGACATAAAAGGAATGAAATTTGGCTGTTCAAATCAATGGAAATCGTGGTGCACAGCAAGAAATCTCTGTTTCAACAAAAGTTTCAAAAGAAATTGATCCATTTCAACAAATTTTTTTAAGAGTGTGATGTAAAAATGATCCAATTGGATATCTGGAGTCGGACAAAAAAACGACTCCGACTCCCAGTGTTATTAGGAACCCGACTCCGATTTCGACTCCACCCAAAAACTTACGAATCCGACTCCGCAACCCCACTAAGATGGTACTATGTCCAAGAAAAATCACAATTTCATAAATTAAAACAATTTTTCTGTTTCAGGTACGTTCCTGATGGCATTCAATCTCGGTCAGTCTGATGGTGTTGCTCAGAGAGGAAACAAAATTTATGGTGATAGTTACGTGAAACATTACAAAGGTGCTGATCTATTTCTTTCTCACTATTGGATGTTGTACTTGTTTGAACAACCACCAGATAATGAAGAGGTATAGAGAGAATACTGCAACTGACAGAACGTTGCAGCCGAAGGAGCATTACAGCTCGGTCATCGACCGATTTGTTGGCTGTTATGGAAGCATTGCTGGGGAAGGCAAACACTTTTGAGTGATTCGTCTAATCCGTTGACCCGTTGAGCATTTGGAGAAATCTTATCTGTCAAGCAGATACCATTGGTCGAGACTGCAGCAAGAACCTAACCTCAAGATTTAGACGCGGCGCTGCCATTGTTTACCACCAGAAGATCCGTAATCTGAAGCAAGCTCCCTAACCGCCATATCTGCAAGCCTGCTCGTTTTGAATTCATAGTTGCGGAATTCTACGTTTTTATTCGTAGGTGGAAGGCAAAATGACGGTGATGTGATTTGTAAAAAAGCAGCAAGTCATCGGAGAATATAAAAGAAATGATACTCGTATATATCTCTCCATATGGTGCACGCTCTTACTTGACTGCCATTTTTACATGCTGTGAACTTCCAGTGCATTTGGCGAAGTATGAGAGATGATGGCTGCTCCGGGCATTGGCAACTCTGTTGCTGCGACAAAGCTCGAAAAAGATCTTTTAAGAGTAGAAAGATATTTTTTCGCTTAATTTGGGTTACGGCAATCGGTGGAAGGCCCAAACCTGAATTGTGCTTCATGCAGGATGGCTGTGACGTTTCCTTCAATTCCGCAGACGGATCATCCAATTTTTGATTGAGAGACTACCTGTGTCGCCGCCGCCCGTGATATAAAATGCTGGTTCCATAACTAGTTTTGCTTGATTGCAATTGGTCGGACGAGAAAGTTCATACAATACATTTTCGTGTTCTATTTGCGCATCATAAATTAACTAAATCTCCAAAGCAAGCTGGATTATTTTACATGGTTTTTGTAATTTTCATGATGGTGTGACAACTGCTTTGTGCTGGCCGCAGTCAGCAATCATTGAATCGACATTTTCTTTTCGTACAATGTGCTCTTCGTACTTTCGCAAGCACCGTTAAACTAAAAGTGAATTCAGTTTAATTTTTTATCATTGTTATCTCTGTATGTATTTTTTGATGGTCAAGTTTCTACACGATGACGTTTGCTGATTAGTTTTATCAATGACACGAACTCTACACAAAACATCCATCTATCAAAGCGAGCGGCGAACAGTTGGTGCAATCGAAAATCAAAAGATTTTTGGCTGCATCAGTCTTTTCGCTTTGGTTTTAGAACTTGCAGTTCAGCAAATAACATTTAAATTTTGCCCAATGCAGTCAGATTGTTTGCAGTTAAGTATGCACCTGATTGCCGGAAGCAACATTAAATGTATGTATTGAAACGGCGTTTGTTGAGAAGAATATCGTGGGGTAAAAATTTGGAAGCAGTATGTAACTTGTTGCCACTGCTAAACGGAGCAGAATGCTCATTGTTCTTGTTTCACTATCCTTAAATATTTGCTAACCGTCTGTGGATATCGTAAAGGAGTAGCATTTTTGTTGCTAATAGTTATTGCAAGCAATAGTTCTTGCTCATACCTTCATCGAGTTAAAAAACTAAGACGGTTGTCGAAATGGCGTATACAAATTTCAGATAGTGTTATGAATGTTTGGTTTGATACTGATTGTGGTTTCCATGTTGTGTTTATTTGCTTTCCGCATGAATTTTGAATATGTAGCATTCTGCCTCCTAAAATGCTATTTGTTCGTCAGCAGCACTTAATAATAGTAAGTTGCACATCTACTATGTCTAAATTTATTGGAGCTATTTTGGTTGGTGGAGCGGGCTATCTTGGTTACAAGTACATTGTCGATCAAGGGTAAGTTATTTTCTTGTTAATATGTAGGCGGTGATTTTGAAAGCAAATAAAAGTATTTCGTTGTGTATTCATGATAAAAGTGCATCACAATTGGTTAATTTAGAGCAAGAGTTCCCAACCTGGGATACATGTACCCCTAGAGGTACATTTATTGTACAGCCGCGACAAATTAACTCGGAGTCTACCTTTATACTCGTAAAAAAAGAGACACAAAAACGGAGTCTACCTTTATACTCTTAAAAATCTAAGTTCTTTTAAAAATTCAGTGGATTTTTGTTATTTTCGTCAGCCTTTTTGTCATAAGAATTTTTAGGGCTGCGTGCTCATCTGTCGAAATGCTGAAGGGGAACATGGTCAGAGGAAGGTTGAGAACCCCTGGCTTAGAGTATTTTTAAATCATCTTGCTTTATGGCCTTGTCTAATTGCATTGGCACAAGCTAGCCTGTTTTATACGACCCTTGTACAGCAGTAACGCATAAACAGATTTTGCGATACGAATTACGATTTCATGACCATCATGCATTGGCAATGCGCACGAAAAATCTCCCGGGCCATCTTCAACCGTAATCATGTGACAAGGTCGCAATCTACCGCTGCACAGAAGTCATAATGAGTGAACCTCGTGTAATCCCTTGTTTTCAGGAAACGCCTGAGTGATGATCAGCACGTCGTGATTGTTGGAGGTGGTTATGGGGGCGTTAGAGTCGGAAAGCATTTGAAAGATCGTGGAAGTTTTACTCTGATCGATCGGAAGGAGGCTCTACATCATAACATGGCTGCGTTGAGGTATGTTTCCACTACGTAAGCCTGGCGGTTTTGTTTGACATTTCTTCTCTGCGCGTCTGTTTATCCGCGGCTGTTTTTTTTTCACAGGGCTGCTGTTCAGCCGGGATTTTCAAAGAAAACTTTTATTCCTTACAAACCTACTTTCGGTGACAACTTTGTTCAAGGAAATGTTGTGGATATAGACATAGTCAACAAAACAGTGACGGTGGATAACAGAAAGGTGGTTCCTAAGGGTTACTTTTAACTGAAATTTAGTCGAATTACAGTTAAATATGCAAAGACTAGATCAGTATTAAAGATTTCTGTCAGTTGACAAACACAGTTTTTCGGTTTCTCCCCATTCTGCCATGTGTGAGACTCCTACGTTTAGGAAACTGACGCTTGGAGAAAAGCTTACTTCAAGAATATATTGATGAGTGCCTGTCAATGTGAGCAGCCCAAGGTTCCAGAATTCATTGACACAACGTCAAAATAGTGAAAAGTGCTTGTGCATTTTGTGAGATAAAGTGTCGCGGTGTCAAGTCGCTACATGAAGTAATTTTGTTTGAAAATCTAATGATTCAATTTTATTGATTTGTTTTATCAAGAAATAACGTAAACATATCTCTGGACATTTTAATGCTGTGACTATGAATGACTTCAAACTATTTTGACTGTTGTAATATCCTCGGTCAGCTGTTGTTCTGTTGATTAAGCATACTTTTCAATGGCCTAACTTCGTTGCACGGATGCTTACATCATCACACTACTTCGTTTGCACAGATGCTAACATTTTACGTTGCAGCACATACAAACGATTTTTCGTCTGCACACAAGTAGTGTGATGGCAAACTGAGCAAAACTGTTAAGTTACTTTTCATTTTTTTCACCCGCGAAAAGTTTCCAGAACTCGAAGTAAGCATAGTCCGAAATTGTTGATTAAAGCCTTATGTCAAAACTGTCTCTGGTTCTGCTAAGGTTTGCAACAGTTGTGGTATTGCCTTTGTATTTTCAAACGTACCATTTGCACATTCAGATGCAGCTCGGTCGCGTTTGTTTGACTGTCACAATTAAATGGCTGTGTGAAAGAGACAATCGATCGCTTAGCCACGGGCATTATGTACTACGTGAGAATTTTTTGCGTTAGTCGCTAAACGGTAACGTCAGGAAGTTGACTGAAGAAGCAAAACAGCGCTCTTGAAGCTTGCCTGCGAAACTCTCACTGGGTTATATTGGGTTTTCACCTCTCCACCATGCAAGCAAGCTAGCATTAAAACATTTCTGATAGTGTATTTACCGAAAGAAGATATTGTTCACTATGTCTTCTCAGTCATTTCTTGAGCTATGCGCCTAGTCAAGTACGGTCAGTTGTCTGTGTTGGTTAATTTGCTAAAGGTATGCTGTCTTCCTGCCAGGAACCGCTGCAATACACTCAGCTGGTGATAGCCACGGGTAGCACCGGGCCGTTCCCGGGAAAGTGCAGACATGATTTACCTCTTCCTGATCTTCTGAAACTTTACGAAGATTTTACAACAGAAGTGCAGAAAGCAAAAAAGGTGGTCATAGTTGGTGGTGGAGCAGTCGGTGTCGAAATGGCTGGTGAAATTGCTGGAGATTATCCTGGCCAGAAAGAGGTGAGTTGGTGTTGTAGCAGTTGACTCGAATGTCACTCTAGTCCGTTATTGCTAAGCGTCTGTTGTTTTTTCAAGGCTCGAATTTTTTGAATGAGAAGCAGTTTTCTGTTCGTTTCACCACAAGCAGCGCCAGCAAGCAGTGGCATAAAAGCAAATCAAAGGTTGGACTTAAACCGTTCAGTAGCGCCGAACGGCCGGTTGGGGGCACAAAGTACCCAAGTTTATAGTCGATTTGCCAAATGCGATAAAAAGTGCAGAAACCAATATTTCAAGCTGAAATTCAAATATTGTTAACGACAGCAAACGTGCGCTTGGAAACTTAGTTAACTGGTAATTTTTTACAGCAAATTTCGAATTCACTGTACACTTACAGATTAAAAACCTAATGCATGAAAAACAAACGAGAAGGAAAAAATAATAAAGTCTCGTTATTAGTTCAGCTCTGTTTGATTAAAGTCGCGATATTACTACCTGAGTAGTGTCACGAGTGGTCAGTGAGGTCCATCTCCACTTGCTCTGCGAGGGTGCCACGCAGCTACATTCGTAGTCAATGCTGTACTGGTGGCAATCAAGCCAATGGCAGCACCGCTCGTGAACATTTTCATTACACCTACCCGTTAACACCGATTACGTTTTTTCAAGTCTTCGGTATGACCTGGCCGGTGTCATACCAAAAACCGTGATTATACTTAGCTTTGCAAGCGTTGCCCACTGTACAACGTAGCCGGCAACTTGCAACAGTAGTGAGTCAAAAACGATGCTTGTCATGTGTTTTTTTCCAAAAATTTTTTACTGTGGTCATAGTTTTGCCAATGCTTACTATAACAAATACTGATTTTGACAACTTCCAAGATTGGTAAGCAGTTTTCGTCATATTCGACATGACTGAGCATGATATAACCTCCGGGTGGTCGTTCATGCTGCCAAGATTTCTCTTGCTTCTAAGAATTATCTTGATTTTCCAGATCATCATAGTTCACAACAGCGATGTTCTTGTGACTCCTCGTTTGACACCTGAAGCGAGAGAAAAAATTGCCGCGAAGCTTGAACAAAAAAGTGTAAAAGTGGAATATGGTGAGTTGCTTGGTTACAGATGGTTTACCCTTGAGCGAATGCCATATTTTAAAACCTACCACTGCTAAAGCTGAGAGTGTTTCAGCGCAATTGGAATGAAATCGCAGCTATACAAAAAAGGTACTGAAGTTATCAAGGTTCCAGCGAAGTTTTTGTTTCGGGAAAATTATTGCTCCTGCCGGAAATGAAAATCTTGATTCGAGTGCATCCCTATATACAGTCTACCTAGATACGTTTTGTAAATTTATCCGCCAATCAGCGCGGAATGATAAAATTAAAATTTACAAACGAAAAATAAATGGCACTGCATGATATTTTATTGTACAAACATGACAACATCAATTGTCTAGTTTGTGATTGCTTCTTAGTGCACAATTTCAGTCGACATATATTTTATCTACATTTTTGGAAGAACTGAAAGTGTTGTCTCACACATGAAGGTAGTGGCAAAACGCTATGGCAGTGGAGAGCGTCTGTACACATTTCCAAACTCTTGCGTTTAAGCATTGTTTAAATTTGACAGTTTTTGCTGTCAGTCGTCTGTCAGTTGCTGGCTTGGTGCCAGCTGG
>Ga0210059_1008984_pt1 | contig 15668 bp, 11 predicted proteins | sample Ectturendosymbi2_FD_188042 | JGI IMG/M metagenome (GOLD analysis project Ga0210059, IMG submission 188042) | Ecteinascidia turbinata endosymbiont from Florida, USA - Sample 2 (SPAdes) (version 2) | ecosystem: Host-associated > Tunicates > Ascidians > Unclassified | place: Key West, Florida... | reverse complement strand
CTTCGCAGAGCGTCAGTGTTGAGCTCTGACAGGCAAGGCTTCATGGTTTCCATCTGCGTTGAGATCTCCTCAATGTGCCTTGGCAGCTGGAAGGATGTACCATTTGTTGCTTAGCTTATTTCTTGTTGTCGTTATTGGTTGGCTTTTTTTGTCGAATTTGTGTGGGTTTAACGCAGTCTTGCTATGTCTTGGGAGTTTTTGGGATGGTTTTACTTCTGCTGCTTCGGCTTCTTTATGGCCCGTGACCAGTCGCGACCATCCGTAGACCCACCACGTGGCTGTGTGTCAATGAATTCTTGCAAGCACGTCAACCTACACCACTTACGCATCCTGTGTAACCTACTGAACTGTTATTTCGTTTGTTACGTCACTGTACACTTGGAAGTTTGTTTTGGTTAGTTGTTCCTACTGTGACCTTTTCCTTTCCAATGCAAAGTGGGCAGCTGGGTTTCCAATTTTAATTTGATTTTCTTAATTGGTAACTTTACTGTTTGTGGGTTTTATCTTATTTTATTCTATTTATACTTCATGCACTTCACAGAGCTGCTGATGCCTACTTTGTAGGCGAAATATATCCTCTGTAAGATCTTGAAGTGTCTGATTCTTTGCTGAGAAACGACTTCTTTCCATTGACATTGCCCCTGAATCATTACAGAAACAGTTGTCTAGCATCAATGACTGGATGTTGCTGTACACATTGTGTGCATTATTTTCCTTAGTATTTGAAGCGTTCTTTCGTGTATATTTCTCCTTCAAGGTGCCATGTTTTTGGAAGTCTGTTCAGATCATGTCAGAGGCCTTAGGTTAAAGTCTGACTTCATACTTCACAACGTTTCGGATGCTTATGCGGGGCATGGACAAAAAGTGGTCGGGAAACACTTGTACAGACAATTTTTCAAAAGCGAAAGTATTTTGAGAAATGTAGGTCGAGCAGTTGAAAAGTTTGACCAAATTATGCAGATGATGTTCAGGCAAAAAATGAACTCACCTTAAATCGAAGTGATGCGCACCCCCCTTCACAATGAGAGCTGGCAGAGAGGGGGAGAGGTCATGAAGAACACCCCCGTTATGCCAAGGATCCACATCTCCGTTTGAAAAAATGATGTTAGAAGCGGCTTTAAGGTCTTCCGTCCAGTACTGGAAAGAAAAACACACAGTTGTTCTAATTACCAGTACATCGCTAAAAAACACATGGCGAATTTGAGTTGCTAGCATACACAGCAGAGCAAGGGTGCACAACCTGCGGCCGCTTTCGTCCTTCGAAAAAAATTAGTGGCAGTGTACATGCAACTTGAAATATAAGTCATGGCAGCCTCGGATTAATAAAAACACTTTAGCTACTGTATAAGGATATTCAGCAGAAACGCTGCCAAACAGATGTGTGGAAGCAGAACAGAAGCAATGCAAAAAAATGACTTAACTCATTGGCGATCGTAATTCATGGAAACAAACGTGATTCGACTGGTAATGCGAAAAGGTTGTGCGCCTTTGCAATAAAGGAATATTCAAACAAACGTTTCCACTCCAATATCACAAATCAAGAAGACGTGTTGTATGTTCAACGCTCATAGACTGAAAATGTAGTGACTGCATTGAACTTAGCTAAAATAGCAAAATTAACAACATCCTTTTCAGACATTCACTGGTTGACTTTTACTTCGTGAGGGCATTTCATAGAAACCTAAACCGGCAGCAAATCAAACAGCTGTGCTAAGTTCTGCGGTTAAGCTTACAGGAAATCCTAAACATATGTAACAGTTTCATTGCATTAACTCTGCCAAAGGCACGCGGTAAGCAAACACTCAAATATTCAAACATACTTCGTCCAGCAACTACCAGCTTAACTGCTGCGCAAATAGCAGCAACTAAATGTTGATCCAAAGTTTCATCATCAAAAGCAACGTCAATTACCCTGGTACGTCACAATGTACGAGATTTTATACGAACATGAGGTACAAACCGATGCCTTCTTCAGCATTTTTCCAGCGCTAAATCCAAAGCGTTTTCTTGGGTCAGTGCTTGTGATAAAAACAACACATTATTAGACGCCTCACCACGAACATTGCAATCCTTTTGCGGATGTCATTGTACCACTTTACATGTCTCATTGCAACTTCAAGAATTCAGCGATTTTTAGTAGTGTCTCTTTAACTTTACTTTCACTGAACTTGGTTGAAGCAAACTAATTTATTGCGACAATTGCTCAACGTTTGAAAATTCCTGAACACAGCAACTGGTTTCATTAAGAAAAAGAAATGCGAACACTCACATTTATGCTGAGCCAACGGTTTCTAGGAGTGACACCCAAGTGTTTTTCACAGTAGTTGGTTCTCATCTCCAGCGTGAACGGGAGTGGTGGAAACATGTCGGTGACGTTGTTGGTCCCTCCAGGAAGAACGATCTCAGTGCAGGCCTGAAAATGATAAAAGAGGATGGACTCAATCAAACTGAATCTAATTCTGCGACCCCTCACACCACACCAAGACCACCGGCGCATTGATAAAGGATCAAACAGAGTAAGGAAAAAACTATGCAGAACAGATGCACAAAGTTTGATAGAACGGAGTTTTCAGGAAATTCCAAGTGTATCATTTTTCCAAGAACCAATCCGCCCCATTGTAACCGGAATCAAATGTCAATGAGATGAACTCTGTGAACTGCTTCAGTGAAGGATTTAGAAGGAAGTCAGAAACTAGGGTTTGCAACTTTCATCCAAGAGGAGAAAATTCAATCAGGCGAACAAGCTCGGGACAGTCCAGGCAGCTCAGGCTTGCGACAGCATTCGTGCTGGTCATATTCGCTCTTTCAGCATATCACAAATACAAAACCTCTGAAGTGGCGAGAAACGTAATGGAATGGGTTTCAGACCAGTATAGCGAGAACCTGTCGGCACTCAGACACAGAAGCGCAATCCAAGTTTTGGTGGGCTGTATTTTACACGATCTGAAATGAAAGCCTTAGGCCATGTGAAATGTGCCCATGCCGCATTTGAATTGCGAGTGTCGTCTGCACCGGTCCATTAAAATATTCTGTTTAGTTTTCCGACCGCCATTCACGTATCTACTACATCCTTTGAGTGAAATGAAATAAAAAATTTAATTCGAAAATTTGGACTTAGACCTCGTCAGTCGGTATCAATGCCCCCTAAAAATTACCGTCCCGCCCCCCTGTGTTGGGCGTACGCCTCACGCTGGGAACCACTGATCTAAAGCAAGAAGCCTTAGCAACGTCGCCAATGGTTATGAAAATCATCATGTGGACAAATAAATTTCAAAATATTCCTCACATGTGATATCTGTATACCCAGGAGGTTTAGCATTTGGGCCGAAGGTAGGAATTAAGCGGATACTTTCAAACACACAAGAAAACTTGTTAAAAAAGCATTAGCTCCGTAGTTATACTGTTCGGTTTTTATCCGAAATGTTGGTCGATTCTACGTTCAACCTCGATTCCTTGCTTTAACGCTTCCTTGGCAAGTGCGTTCACCAGGGGTTGATATAATTGGACCCAAACCAAAAAAACCTACACGGTTTCTTTTTTAAAGCCCACTTGAAAACACCCAATAAAACCCAGCAAATAACCCACTGTTTGCTTTTCCTTTGAAAAATCTACCATGAAGTAACAAGTAAAATAAGCAGCACTAGTAAAATTTTTTTAATCAAACAAAATGAACAGCAACGAAATTCGAAGAACTTTGAAAAAAGAGAAGAATAATTCGAACAGTTAAGAGTAAATTCTACTGGTTATCTTCTTCAGGTCTGTAAAATCGGTAAATTTTCTGCCTTCTCTCCATTCAAACTGTTTCTGATGTTGGACAATACCAAGCCATATATTGAAAAAATACACACTATAGATGCTGAACTAGCAGGGCATGTACATAAACTTGACGTGAAATTGCAGTTGTGTAGGAGTGGTTTTTCTCTGTTTGCTGTGCACATGCTTGCCAAGCCTTACCACTTTGGAGTGAACCGACCAGCAAGACTTCGCGAAAACAAGGATGAGTTGCACTTCTTCTCCCTCAATTTTGAATGCCATAACCGGTATAACAAGTTGTTATTGTGTAATTCTGAAAATGGTGATATTGCATGATGCAATAAAAACAATTGAGAATGGGGTTTTTGTGTTTTTCATAAAAAAAGAACAAAAACCCGTTTCTTTAAAAAAAACTTTTTTTAACCAAAAAAACAGGTGGGTTGGGTTTTTTTCTCAACCCTGGCGTTAACTTTGAACGTTCCAAAAAGAAGCACGTTTCAAGCTTTGTTTGGGAAGTAGATGTCAATGCAAGCAGAACTATCACAAAATAGGTGAACCGAGAAACAAGAGTAAAACAAAGTTTGTTGCTTGGCAGTGAAGTCTTACTTGATAGTTCCAGGCCACGGCGGCGTTCCCAAGTCCACATCCTGTAGGATCAGCACACTCAACGTATTCTTTCATAATGTCGAAGCATTCTACAGAGTTGGAGTTTTCACCAGTTCCATTGTAGAAGAGACCAGCTCCAGCCGCAAGGCCCTCGATGGCTGTTTTCCCATTCAAAATCATGTCGCAAGCCGTCTGTGGCACAAACAGGTAATTTAAGCACTTATCTCGGTTTATTTGTTAATACAAAAAACAAATTTCCGTATTTGATTCGCAAGGAGATCGACCACATCGCAACAACCCCGCGGTAAGTTAGACTGTTTTGGTAACAATCGAGGCGTAATTTATGTAAATTAACAACAAATGTAATACGCACGTCATAACCAACGTCACGTGAAATCATGACACACGCGGGTTGGAAAAATCAACGACTTTACTTTTCCTTTTGAGAGGTGGGGGATCGATTCGTATTGGCGGGATCTGTGTCATTATCATTACTACAGAAAAGAAGCTTGGATATCTTTGCATGCAGCACAGCTCAATTTCAGGAACAGTGCATCACAAATAATCCCCCCAAAAAACATTATGACACTAACTGTACTCAGATCCACTCATATGCTCGGATGTATTCGTGAAATCATATGTACACGACCTAACACTTGCGAAGTGGGTCAGTTTCAAGAGAATACATGATTTAATAGGAAACTTCCAACCCAAGGATGAAGTGATTGGCGCATACTTGTTACAAGTATCAGAAAATTACTGCGTGAATGTGAGGTAGAAAAAATACACGTTCAGTTCTGGCGCAATTCAAAGAAAACTGTTTCATCGTTTTATTTTCAAATTATTTCGATCTTGCAGCTGACGTAACATGCATTTACGGCAAAACAAAAACTTAGCGGTTCATATTTTGGAAATGCATCAAAATCTGTTCCAAACTTCATAAAAGCACTCCACCCAACTAAATGAAAACAAACATTTCAGTGCAAGGATAAACTGGTTGGAGTTGAGATATTCAGTAAATTACTGCCTGATTGAATGTAACACACGTTCAAACGAGCGTGCAATGACAAGAAAGGAAAAAGGGTAATCGTTGCAATTTCAAACTGTGTCGCTCAGCAGTTGGCTACACACGCCATCAATATGAAAAACCGAAACTCAGTGATTCAGATTTTGGAAATACATGATGAAGACTTGGTGTGAATCTTGAAACATTTTCATCATTTTATTCGGAAGAAATTGGATCCATCGCACACTATGAACATGACTGCATTTGCTCAAAAGGTCGCGTGAAAAGTAAATGTTTGATGTTTGACTTACGTTGACTGGGTACCCGGGCAAAGGTGCCAAGAAATTTGTTGGGTAAGGGTAGTTCATCATGGCCAGGTCAGTAAAGGAATTGCGAACCCAACCGTACAAATGGTTTAGAGTATCCTTTGTTACAGGATTACACGTGTCGAAGGCTTGAGATATTTCGCCGTATTTGTTCATGGAAGCCAGGCTGAAAAACATCAGAAACAAACAATTTATACTCCGAAATTTAACATTAATATAGGAAACGAAGGCTTGAATCAGACTCAAACCAAAAAACAACAAACTTTGAGCATCGCAACCATACAGACTCCTGACAGGCTCTGTACGGATACTGTAGATCCACTATCATGTAACTGAAGAAAAACAAATCGTGGGGTTGATTGAAATAGAAAATATCCACCCGCAGTTGACATTACACATTGTTAATTTAACGCAATGTTCGCTTCGCTTAACGAAAGATTGCCGATTTGCAGATGGACACAATACATCATGCAGAACAAAACGTGAGCATCCGTACCATGACAAAACGCAGTCAGCATCACCTGGCAGTCTCCTTGAAGCCTTCGCGCACACGATCGACGCACGCAGCGCTGTGGCTTCCAAAGATTTCCGTCACGGATTTCCAAAAACCGTTCCTATCACCGTGACCTGTAATCCAGTACAGTGGTGCGCTGGCAGAAAGCGCGCCAGTGACCAAGTTCGGATACTTTATGCGCATATATGCGGAAAGTTGACCACCGTAACTGAAATGTATAAAGCGCGTTGATCAAATGATGGCTACATTGTAACCTTGTTAACGCAACTCAGACGAGTACCTAGACCTTATGTAACGTAGAGCTGTTGCTTATCAGTTGTGTTTGATTTTGTGCACTGTAATTACCTTCCCAACAGCAAAAATTATGCCATGTTTGAAGTCTTTCAAATAAGCCTTTTTCTACGTAGAAAGCATCAGCAGCACAGTTAATAAAACGTTGACAACCAGGTAAAGTTAGCGATAACCAGTCGTGAAACGCCCTTGAAAGTAGCAAGTAGCTTGTGCAATGATCAAGCATTGAAAATCACCCATCGATGAAATCAACCCAGAATCAGTGTTATAACTCAGCATAACGCGTAAAACCACCCAACGCCGAGTTCTCGTAAAACTTGCATCAATGTTGCTTTTGCTGTAGATGTCAAGCCTTGCTCGTAATGCATCAACATCGGTATGTATGTATAATCCCACCTTCCACCGAATGTGATGACAGGTGCACTGGAAGCGTTGTACACTTCTTTTAAATGTTCCAGCAAATAGGCATAATCTGCCAATGCTTGTTCAACAGTGAGAAGTCCAATGTGTTCAGAATCAAAAGACTTTTCACCAAATGGAAGGGATTTTCCATAATACCTCTGAAATCGTTTTATAATGTTTGACGTAGTCAGTATAAATATTTGTTTTCAAATTAATCCAGTTCAAATGTTGTATACAAATTTAAGAAATATCGCAATAATTAATTCTGCATTAGAACGATTCGTTTGTCAGAATGTATTAATATAAATTCAACCGAAGTTATTGTAAACTCACATGTTCAGCAAAAACAACCATTGCGCCCATCTTCGGTGCCAGATCAGTCAAAAGTCCTGACGCTTTCTGAAAGCCTTCAATATCACCCTCATTTCCCGTATAAAAGAAAATAGGGCCTGTTTCTTTGTGCCAGTATTGTTCTGAAAAATATTCAAAACAATTTTGTTGTTAAAAATCGTCATCAGTTTGGTACAATGCAAGGATTTTTTGGAAAAAGATTTCATGGAAAGTTTCTGCTTGCATATTTTTAGTGCATCTCAGCTTGAAAACACTTGCTCCAAACAGCATGAGAGTCACAAAACAAGACAAACAATCTGAAAAGAATGTAGAGTTTTACAAATACCACCATGCATAATTTGAAAAACAGGAATTTTTCATTTGAAGTTGCATTTCTTACAAACTCAAATTGGAAATAAATGTGATTGCTTCAACAGTTCCATTTGACCTTGCACAATCCCAAACCAACGGTGCAAAAGCTGAAGATGCATAGCAACGAAATTTTGCACTGTCATTTTGTCAGTTACAACAAAGATTTTACAACCTGAGCTGCGCTGGAGCAGTGGTAATATTCAAACTTTAAGAGCAAACCTACAACAAAGCAGTGGTAATATTCCAACTTTAAGAGCAAACCTACAACAAAGCAGTGGTAATATTCCAACTTTAAGAGCAAATCTGACAACAAGCAACCAAATTGTGCAAATACTGTATAATGAAATACAAACGTCACGGTATGCTTTGTCCCAGATAACTGGTTGAGCACCACTAAAATGTGGACTTGCACAAATTAATATTTGTTCTCCATCAGCATAATCCATTGTAAATCGCCAAATGATTTTTCATATTTTCATCATATTTCTAATAGTCAGTAATATTTCATCCTAACTGTTTCACTTTATGCTTGTTAATATCAAAATGATCAATTGTGCTTTCCTTTGAAATTGACTTCATATCTGATATCAATCAATTGAAAAGTTACTTATCCATGTAAAATAAACAACAGTTTACATCATGTCTTTCCAGAAAGAGATTGGAAATGCTTTTCTGCAGGTTGACCAATTGTTGTGCTGGTGAATCCCAACACCAAATAAACATCTCCAAATTTATCCAATTGTTGGTTGGTATTAAGGAACTCATTATTATTGAAATCAAATACGCTCCTTTCAAAACCAAAGTTCAACCACACAGAACAAGATGAACTTATCACTGTTCATGATAATGGACACCTCACATTATGCTACCTTGTGTCCAATTCAGCATCTATTGAAACCAGTGGTTCCCAAAGTATGGGTTTCAACCCAAGCAAGGGTCACAAAAGTTCAAAATATGGGTCATGCAGAGGCAATCCAAACCTGGGTTGTATATTTTTAATGTTACCACTGCTTGTGTATGTCTGTAGTGTAGTTACTTGAAAAAAAGTAGATTGTTGACAATGAACACAAACTTAGCAATTTACCAAATATCATTTATACAATCATTGTTTCTTTCATACTAGCATATGTTGTTTGAGGTTTGGGACACAAGGTGTTCACTAAATTCAGATTTGGGTCATGCTCAAGAGTTTCGGAACCACTGATTAAAACAATACCTTAATGGGCAGAGTCAATCCACTTCGATGTTTACAGTGTAGATATTTCATTTGTCAAATTTAACATCTTTAGCTCGAATTCAAATAAAATCATTCATTCAAAGTGTAGAAGTTCATGATGGCTTTAAATAATGTTATACAAACCTGTATTCTTCATGGCCGAGAATAACACTGGTTGTACACAGAACTGATATGAATAACAACATTTTGAACATAACTCAGTATGTTTAAATGATCACACCACTTGCTCTGATACCACTGATTTTGTAACCTAAACAGTAAACACACATGCATCCCAGATTAGTCATAGGCATGCATCCAGATTTCTAGTGCTAAAACATACACACTACAGCTCCGATTTTACCTGTTATCAAGTATCGCTGGGCATATGTTGTTTTCCCAAAACTTTTCAGGTTGAAATGATCAACAAACTGATCAAAGTATTGTTCCCTGAAAGTTGGTGGCTCTGCGAATTCTCTTCTAATTGTTGACAGGCACTGCACAGCAGCAATATATAGCAGCAAAACAATGAATGACTTCATTTTCCTAATACAAGTTATATCCTGTAAAACAGAAATTTATATCAGCAAATCAAAACCTTGGTCTTATACAATTAGAATTGGATCTGCAGTAGTCTTCAAATTAGTGTGTTTATTTAGGGTTGGATTAATTACAATTTGTAGTTGCGCTGAATGGAAGTAACATAATTACACATTTTCATTTACTTGTAAATGAATCTTCCCATTTTTGCCTTTGCTAAAACTTTACCCTCATTACAATTACATTTTACTTTCAACAACTTTAACAGAGCTTGAGCAAAGGCAAAGATACAACCAGTGAAACACTTGCAATATACCTGGCACAGTTTTGCTAAGTCAGCAAAAACATACCACAGATGTTGTGCGTGTGATTTAGATGGCGTATAAGTAACTGCTTGGATTTCAAGCAGTGCAAAGACAGACGAATGTTTCCTTTTTATTCCTTCTTTAGTAGATATTCTAGTGTCTTCAAGTGTAGTAGTGTTTAGTTTCTTGAGGTAACATTTACTTTAACTTTGAGGTAGTGCTTAGGTTTAAGAACTACATTTGCTCCCATGGATCATTATTGCCATGGAAAATGTCACCTTAAAATGCAACTGGCTTATCATTTGACAGCTACAAAATTTTGTAACAGTAATAAGCCCACATCTTTCCAAACTTTATGGTTTCAAATGGAAATCACTAAACTCTTTTGAAAATAATATACATTTAAAATGTATGTATGTATTGCAACACTGTTTATAATTGCAATTTAATTAATTGCATGTTTAAGCATCATTTGGTTTGATGTTTTTCACACAGTGTACTTGTAATTTCGCTACAGTTGTGTAATTGATGCACATGTGCATTAAAAAAAAGTAGTGCTATACAACTTAATTCGTCCAGTAGCGCTATACAACTTAAGCAGGATTAAAACATTTTGCAGTGTTTCTCTTGACTGGAATCTGACTTCCACCAGAAAGTAGTTTGATAGTATCAATTAATGCTCTTGTACAACATACCACACCATTATGCAGATTTCATATCAAGCAAAATTTAAAATTGAAATAACAACAATTTTATTTTTTCGCCTTAATGCAAGTACACTTGTCAATACAGACACAGTAAGGTCGGAAGGCGCCGAAAAGACACTTTGATCATCCCATCTGCCATCACCCAATCACTTGTCAAACACCCTAAACACGCGAAATAGTTAAGTTGCTCTAGACTCACTACCTATCCAAGTACATGATACCCAAATATAGTATATATCTTATTCAATGGAGTAAATTTCCAAAAACTTATGCAAACGTTGAAACACAATGAGCAGTCTAAAACGTGCCTGTCTGCATACTAAGTGTGAAAATGATCTTCCACCTGCTTTGGCATATGGAAACGTGTGAACATTGTGTGCTTGCCACAAGTAATGAGCTCAATAGTTCCAACAGGTAGTAGGTGCCTCTGTGACTCAACTCCATGGCCCCTGATGAGACCAATAATAGTGTGGCAAAACCTGCATGAAAGATGATTGCTCTAAGATAAATAGGGATAGTCAATCTCTAGGAAACCATTGCAAAAAAGTGCACACCTGGCCAGATGATTTTGGGCATACATTTGCCACTAGGAAGATGAAACTTTGAGCTGCTGCAAATCTCTTTTACAACATCTTTGGAATGAAAGAAAGGTTAGCAAACAATTTAAAACCTGAATGAAATTCGCCATAGATAATTTTTTGGCACATGATCAAGCTAGAACAAGCACCTTGTTTTAAGATAACTATACAAGGAGCTATAGCCAGTGCTCTAAATCTTGTTTCCAATCTTTGTCTCGCCACGCAATGCCACAAATGTCTCAGAGGCACGTCATGTGAAAACTGTTCTGTTTGCTCTCAGGACTTCCACCTATATGTCGGCCTTGTTTTAGAGTTAGAAAGAACAGTGTTTAGTATGGAAGTTTTGCAAATGTTGCCTTTGGTGCTCAATGTAAAGTGTGGATTCCACTATATTTATGAGCTATGTCAACTGAAGTTGTAGCTGCTTTCCCAATTTTGAACATAATGTTTTTTTTAAGAGAGCATTCTTTAAGTAGTCAAAGTTGTTGACTTTTTCAAGCCTAGTTCGGTGATATCTGCTGAAGGTAGGGGACTCCAAACTATGGCCTGTGCTCTAAATCTGACCTGTAAAAGCATTTGATCTGGCCCACAAAAACACTTCATCAATAATGAAAAAATAACATTTTTGTAAAAAATCTGTTGATTTGGTAGAGTGAAACATTTTAACCCAAAAAATGACATTATGTAAGACAGCCACATGAATGCCAGTTGGCCATATGTTGTGCTGCAAGCTAGTGTAACCTTAGCTGATATGTTGCAACAATCTGAGTTTCTTGTTAACATTAGGTTCATCTCATCTGAAGGCAGATTCTCGCAATATGCTAAAATCAAAGAAGAAATTTCACCATTCTTGTTAACAAATGGATATACTTTTATCAGGGGTTTTTTAAGGAAAATGTTAGGTACCCAGTGTGGACCTGTAGGGAACCGATTTCTCTGATTCTAGGGACCCGGTGATAATTTTCTGATTCTAGGGACCTGCTTTCAATTCCAGGGACCGGAATCAAGTCCCTAAATGCCTTAAAAAATCCTGCTTTTATTAAAAATTCCTGTTTTAACATTTTTTATCCCAAGTTTATCTGGCCCTCAAACTTCTACGTAACAATTGTATGTGGTTGCAGACAAAAATGTTTTGGAGACCTTTGACCTAAGGCTGAGGAGTAATTACTTACTTGAAAACCTTTACTTATTATTTGATTAAGTAATTTTTCCATTACTAGATATTTCAAATAATCTTTTTAGTAAAGTTCAGATTTTAGAAGCCACGTCTGTTGCTGTGAACATAGTATTATGCATGACATGTATCATCACACATAAAATAAAGCACTGAAGCAAATAGTTTTCTTGCCTGTGCAGAGCGCTTTGTAAGTTACAATTGTTGATTATCATTGTGATTGCGATTGGGAGCTAGAAGTTCATTCTACTAAATTGAATCACAGTCTACACGTGTGAATTTTGTCTGAAGCGCTAATTATGCGATTTAAAAATTGCAATGATTTTTATGCACTGACTGTTTTCGATCTAAATGTCGATTTTCCTGATTTTCTGGAATTACTTAAGTTACTTAGTAATTTGTTAGAAATTACTCATATCTGAAACAATGATTTTTGTTGCTTGAACCCAGCCCTACTTTGACGCAATATGTATCAGTACTGCTGCGATCAGAAAGCCTGAGCGGCAAGTGCGCAAAGCTTCATACTATGGCAGCAAGCAACAATAGAGATCACATGCGATGATCACTCTATTATAGCTTGTTCGTGCCACATGAGTGTTGTTCTTCGCGCACATCCCATTCGTGGTGAATCACACATTCCAGGCAACGCCAATGGAGAGGTTGCAACAACATCCTTCTTTTTACAATGAATGGCACCGACCACACATTCTTTTTGTGAAGTGTGCACCTGGCACGACCTTCACATTCTGGTCACAGTACCATTTTGTTGCGATCGGAAAGCTCGAGCAGCAAGTGTGCAAAGCTTCACATTGTGGCAGCAAGCAACAACAGAGATCACATGCCATGATCACTCCATTATTGCTTGTTCGTGCCACATGTATATGGGTGTTGTTCTTTGCACACATCCCGTTTGTAGTGAATTACACATTCAAACACAACTCCAATGGAGAGGTTGCAACAGTACACCTTAACTAGTACCTTACATCACTTTATGCTAATGAGCAAAAAGAGGCCTTATGAGTAGTCAACGAAATGTTGGTAAGATCACTGAGTTCAAAGTAGTGACTGTCTGGTCAACAAGCAGCTTTGTTAAGCAAAATCAACTGGTGGTGATTTTTTAGTAACTAGAAACGGTTAGCAGTAATAAGAACAGTTTCAAAACAACACTTTACACAAAGTTGCAACTGCAACGTCATGCCAATGTCTGCAATCACTACTTCAAAGCTATTTTAAATGCCAATACCAGGCATCACTTTTTTCTTCCATGTATGACTCAATCTGTCACTAAGATTCTCAACATGAGTGCGCTCATCTATAAATAGAGCATTATGACAAAACGAATTAGTGAATAAGACCTTTCACTAGGTTTATGATATGCTTTTCCTAGGTTTACAATTTCAGCATTAGAGTTTTTGGTTGGGATTTTTCCATTTAGGTTGTCTTGTTTGAAGTTTTAGCTTTAAACTTTTAGGTTTACGATTTTAGTCGTAGAATTTTAGGTGTAAAGTTTAAGGTGCAGGGTTTTATGTTTAGGGTTTCAGGTGCAGGGTTTCAGGTGTAACGTTTCAGGTTTAGGGTTTCAGGTTTAGGGTTTCATGCTTAGAGTTTTCAGGTGTAGAGTTTTCAGGTTTAGAGTTTTCAGTATAACAAAATTTGCGGCCGTTCACATGTAATTTAAAATATAAGATTTGGCTGCCGTGCTGGCATATATTGAAGCACAACAAACGCAAAACAAGAAAATCAGTCGACACGATGCTTAACAATCTGGACGGTGATATCACAAAGAGTTAAAGAATGTACACGCAATTTGTTTGAATGTGTTCTGTTAACTCGAACTCATTGGCGGCCGTACTTCATATAAATAAAAGTAATGCAGCCGGCAATAGCAAAAGGTTGTACACCCCTGGTTCAGGGCTTTAGGTTTAGAGTTTTAAGTATAGGGCAGAGGTTCTTAAACTTTTTCAATCACACCCCCTCTAGCATTAGTCATTGTTATTCGTGCCTCACTTAAACTCCAAATCAACAAAAACGCAGAACAACAACTATTTGCCATTATCCTACTTTCCAAAAATATGTTGCTGCCATACACACATCTCCCTTGTGATCATTTCATGCTCCCACCCCACAGTTTAAGAACCACTGGTTTAGGGTTTTACGTTTACAGTTTCAAGGTTTTAGGTTTAGAATTTTAGATTTAGGGTTTTCAGTTTAAGGTTTTCAGTTCACGGTTCTCAGTTTAGGGTTTTTGGTTTAGGGTTTTAGGTTCAGAGTTTTAGGTTTAGGTTTTTGGTTTAAGCTTTTGTGTTTAGGGTTGTAGGTTTACTGTTTTAGGTTTATGGCTTTCGGTTTGGGGTCTTAGGTTTAGGATTTTAAGTTTTGGGTTTTTGGTTTTGGGTTTTCAGCTTTGGGTTTACAGTTTTGGGTTTTTGGTTTTCTGTTTTGGGTTTTCAGTCTAAGGTTTACGACTTCAGGTTTAGGGATTTTGGTTTAGCGTTAGGTTTTTAGGTTCAGGGTTTTTGGTTTAGGTTTGGCAGCAGCTACAGAACTGTCCATGGATCTTCAAATTTGAAATCTTATTCGACCATCTTCTGTAATGTGACAGTAACACATGAGAATGCAGTAGGCTTGTTGGTAGAAACATAGTAAACACAAAAGGTGAACCTAACCCTAACCGTAGCCCTAACCTAACCCTAACCTAGTGTTAACCTAACAATAACCCCTAAACCAAAAGTTTGAAAAGCTTTGAAAAAAGCAAAGAAGAAGTGATCCCACGAATTGAAATGTGCATGTCAATATTATGAAAATGCAAGGTGCCAAGAGAAGAGGTGAACCCCCAACCATTGACATGTCAGACTTGAAACCTATCCGTAACACTACCAGGTCAATGTTGCTTGAGTGAATAATTGACCGCTTTATTCGAAAACGCATCATGCAAGGCGGTATGGTGGAATAAATTTTGAAATAAGAAGATCCATGTGTGGTTCTGCAGCCACTTTCTTTAGCTTTAGGGTTTTAGGTTCAGGGTACTGATGGACGTGTACTAGAGATGGTAAGGACCAGTGCTTTTGTAGCCCAGCCCGCCTGGAGCTAATAAGAAACCGTCCAGCCCGGCCCGTCTATGCTAAACCACAACTTATTTTCTGGCCCAGACTGGCCAGTAATATACCGTAACCTCAAAAGCAAAGTAACAACACTTGCGTTTTCAGTTCATTGTCTTTTGGACAATAAAACCCTATAGTTTTAATGGCTATAGGTTCACTAGAGCACTTTTGGAAACTTATTCGTCCACCGACTGTAATGTGACACTCACACAACAAGTGTGTGCTTGGCTGCACTACACTTGCTAATAACATACTGAACCTAAACTTAAACCCTAACCTAAACCCAGCACCTAATCCTAAACTAACGGTTCTCAAACTGGGGTGCATGTACCCCTATGCTAGTAGGGGTGCATTTGCCTATCTGAAGGGGTACATTTGAGGTTAGCAATAGAAGGGAAAAAATATATTTACGTATTATTCATTTCGAAATATTTATACATACATCAC
>Ga0210059_1008983_pt1 | contig 15669 bp, 13 predicted proteins | sample Ectturendosymbi2_FD_188042 | JGI IMG/M metagenome (GOLD analysis project Ga0210059, IMG submission 188042) | Ecteinascidia turbinata endosymbiont from Florida, USA - Sample 2 (SPAdes) (version 2) | ecosystem: Host-associated > Tunicates > Ascidians > Unclassified | place: Key West, Florida... | reverse complement strand
GCTGTCACAATGATACTTGCTGCTTTCGTGATCTGCAAAACGTTCGAGCGCATTTTTCCACTTGTTAAATTTCATCACACACAAAGCTCCAACTGGTTGGTTTCCAACGCCAGCACCTGCTTTATTTCCAAACAGAGCGCAAAACCTGCAAAATGCCCCATCTTCAACCTTAGAGTACGCTAACCATTTGAACCGATTAAGCCAGCGGTACTGGAAACGTAGCGTTCTTTTACCCATTACGCTAAACGGAAAATCAAAGGGCGGATCGGGTGTCCAAACATTCTTCAACATTCGAAGCTTTTCTGCGTTTGAGCACGTTTTTCCTACACAAAATGAAATGTCATTTGCTGGCGATTTTAGCGCAGAGCTAGATAGTGGCTGCTGGTTGGACGACTGAAATTCTTCTGTGAAACTGTCTGGTAGCTTATGTTTGTCATTAGAACTACTGCACGCAAGTTCGGCACTAACAGAACTAGCTGCCTTCACGTCACGACATACAGTGACATTTTCTGTGAAATCATCTCGAGATTTCTTAGAATAGAAGTCCAGCAAACTTTTATTTTTCCTTTTTCCCGGCTGAGACACAATTAAAAGCCTAAATGGTTCTGGGATTTAACAATTGCTGACTTTGAGTTCGTTTAACTAGTTCTACCATGCCACAGTAATTGGTAAAGTCAAGCCAGCACCGTCAGCGCTCGCGCTGATCTGACAAAATAAAGACAATTGTTACGAATAAAGTTAACTATCACGTAACACAAGCATGAAAATACGTAGTCGACGGGAGGTTTGCAAAAAGTGGTGAGATGGTTCTTGGATACAGGCGATAACCCAGATTCCCACCAAAATGTAATTATTTCTTTTTGGTACAATAACAGTGTTCCTTGAAATTTTCATGCAATATCATTCTGTGGTTTTTGCGTTAAGCTGACATCAAACAAGCAAAAAATGTACGAAAACATACACAAACTCCTTTGCATATGTAACGACGTTTTTGTAAGATAGCAAATTCAAGGGGGGGGGTTAACCCCAACCCCCCCCCTTGCGTACGCCCTTGTTTGGTACGATACGGTTTGAAGAAGCATTTTTGCAGAGGTGTTCCACAATGTGAGATTCTCGACTACAAAGTGACTTTTGTGACGAAAGCACTTAGGTGCCATTAGAAAATGTAATGGAAATATTAAAATATTTTTGTTTGGCAACTCAAGCATTTCTGCAATTTATGAGGATTTAGGTGAAGTTCAGAACATACTTTAAAAAAGAGCGAGGCTGACAAATAAAATTTTTTAAAGCAAAATTAGTTTTACTTTGTTAGAGAACTTTCCCGTTCATTACGCTTTGCTGCGAGAAAAAGGCTGATTTAAACACATAAGCATTTATCTCAGCTTGTAGTTGTATCACATACACGACCATATCACGTTTTCTGTTTATAGTTGTACCTTACTTAGCTACAACTTTCAAAAATGATCGATCGGTTGAATGCATGAATATCAAGCAAGTGTTTTCACTAAAATAAACCGTAGCTTCAAACTGCAGGTGTTCATCTGGATTAGGAAACAGTTAAAGTTAAATTGACCAAAAAACTGCAAAACGTAAACGTAAGTAAATTTTCTGCAGGGAGTAAATTGTTGACATTTTTGACAGCGTGCTCTTGCGGTCACATTTAAAGTTCCTACAAATAACCTTGTTACTTGAGCAGTATTTTCATTTATCGCCAGATTTATGTAAAAATCAAGTTAAACCAGTCGCATTTGAGTTGAAGATATACACTACTTCCATTTCTAACGATCTAAAAATTCACTGCCTTTTTATTAAAGTTATTATTCTAAACCGAGAAAGGATGATGGCTTTGACAAATCACAAACCGAATCCTGGCAAGGTTGGCGTCGCTGATTGTTTTAGTCATCCGTAGACCACACTTGACATCGCCTAGTGAGTCTCAAAGAAAAGGGTGGTCACACGTTTGGGCCAGGTTCGGCTGCAGGACCTGCCAAAGTAGAAACGCATTTCCCTCCTGTCTGTCGGTTCTCCACACCTGCCCTGCATGGCTGTTGAATTCAGTCTAATCTTAAAAAGACTATTTAATCCATAGCTGGAGCCTTGACAGGCTTGGCGCTGACGCCACCGGGCCAGAGTAAACCTGGGAAAAATGATGCTAAAGGCTATTTGGATTTCCCCAAAACTGCAGATTTCCCTACCGCAGTTGCAGTTTAGCGTCATGCTTAGGCATCCGGCTACGACGTGGCGACGAAGGAGCGGCAAAGTCGACGATACATTTCGCAAAATATTGTAAAATACGCAATACGCACGCTTGCTTTTGTCATCCTGGTCCGGGAGACAACTTTTGTGCTTTGCTGGTCCGTGAAAAAATTCGTTATTTTCAGCTTGCCACGAGCGATAAAGCTTTGAAAACCACCGCTCTCGTGTTCAGGTACATAAATACACTTGCGGCAACACTGAACTTAATCTCAGCAAGGTGTGCAAGATGAAAACAATCCAACACATCATTAGTCTCTATTTTAAAATGGTATTGATTGTGTTTATTTATTGTATCCATCACGCACATTACATATTATGTTCCACAGTAAGTATTGTCTGTATCTGTGGTGAGATAGATTAGGAATTTTCGTTTTACATTTCTATTCCGTAACGAATCGTTTGCGTTGAATTGATATCCAAGTCCATGCATATTGCACTATCCATTATTATAAAATGTGTTATTGCTTGGCTTTGGTTTTGACATTTTGTATCAAAGGGTCCCTGCCTACTTTCATTACGTTGGGTCCCGGGCCTGCTTGGTCTTACTCTCTTTGACGTTGTAAGTAAAGTTCAAATTACGGCTGCAAAGCGTGTGGAAACGAAACATCAGCCCTTATGAAGAAACAAACTAAACCCGTTCCTGTTCAACAAAAGAACTCAACGTACATGTAAGTTCCAGCGAAAAACAGAAAATCAAGGGCCTGTTCACTGCTCTAGTAAAGTGTGCACAGAGCGCGTGTTATTTGCCTTACACCTGAAACAAACGGCATGCTTTCACCAGGGCTACGATGAATTATTCAGTCATTTCGAAATATCGATTTCTTTTACCCAGTGTCAATGCCGCTTATCCTTGTACCTACCTACGGAAACGGTGCTTGCGGTTCCTCGGAATGTAATAAGCGATATCTGACAACTTGAAATGAAAAAGCTTCTTGCCTCGAAAGTTTTTTTCAAAGCTAATTCTTGAAAGTGGCAATACGCGGAACTGTTGTGTGTATCAGCGAATTTGTGCAAGTAACTAAAGTCAGGCACATAGCGAACGAAATCATAATCACGTAAAACGCGGGCACCTGGATGCGTAACGTAGGTTGATGGTCGTTAGCTACTACGTCGAAAGAGGAAGGAAGATTAAAACACAATAGATCGGACAGCACGCACAAAAAAATGAAAATTCCATCACTGTGCAATGCATTAACACTGCAAAGGCTAGCAACAACTATAGGTTTCATTATCACTTACTTTGTTATCACACCTCCGACTGTCTTTGTTTTTTACTTTCAGCTAATGTTTATCTGAATTGCATTGTTGGGATTTTCTGCTCAGGAGTTTTCTGTGAATGTTTCTAGAAAGTTAGCATCAACTGTTCAACGCAATTAACTTCTTTTTCTTTTAGTTGGAGAACAGCAATCATTTGATATTACTATAGTTGCGAGAAGACTTGAAAATGATTGTTATGCGTCATTTTAAGACGTTTTTGTCACCAACACCTGAAAACTTTAGGCTAAATTCGACCAAACGCAGTTGATATTTCCTTGTCAAAGAGAAATGAAAGCATTGCCTCGAAATTGCTGTGACTAATATTACCGTTTCTTGACCAAGAATTAAATTTTTTCCAGCCGACTTAACTGTTTCGATGTGTTGACAAGCGGATTTTTCTTTCATGACATGTGGGTAATGATTAAAGACTTTGATTTATTTTAAATAAACAAGATATTTTATTTATTCCGCTATTACGAGTGGGAATCAAAGCTCGTTTTAAGCAAAACTAATGTCAAACATTATTAAGAAAGGTCGCTCGCATAACTGTCTTCAATACAACCATCAAGTATGTGTGACACTAATATGATGTATTCACGTGTACAACGTTCTTCTATTCACGCTTCAACCACACTAAGTGTTAAATACAAGAGCTAGTTCATACTCTCGCCTGATTGCCATTTAAAGGCAAATACAACAGCAATATTCCCTTTGAAAATACATACGTAACTGGTGAAAGATATAGGTCCAAGTTACGCTCACAAGCACATTGCATCTTCACAGAAAGCTGCCTGATAAAGTCCAGCGATCATTTCCGTTCACTTTGATTGATGACTGCTAGATGCTGCTCAACGTGTAGCAATGAAGTACTGACGATAAATCGCTTCAACGTGTTGTGATAAGTTTTGCAAATAAATGAGGTTTTAGTTTTTGTTGCTTGGCAGTAGCACGCATCTTCCGGTCTGATCTAACTCTTTCTATATGTTTACTGTAAGCATTAACAGGTTGGGAAAAAAAAATATTGTCCGCTTGAAGTGTGCTGACGCAAAGTTTGACACGTCTATACATTCACCTGCTCTTTCGTGCTTAAAAATTGCTGTAAGCAAGTAAGATGACAGAAATGGCATCCTTTATGTCCAGCAGGCCCGTAGCCATGGGGAGAATTCGGAGGCAATGCCCCCCCAATTTTTTTGTGCTCCCCAAATTTTGTTGCACCCAGATAAATTTGTTTTAAACATACAACAAAAACGAAATCTTACCTCCTTAAAAATGTATTTTGCCCCCACAAACCATAAAACATGGCTACGGACCTGTCATGTCTCCGGAAAAATTTACAGTTTCTAAATTTTGGGTCCAAATTCACTTTTCAAAACCGGTTTTGGGGCGCCTAAATGTTTATTATAACTGCCCTGAATTGGGCAAACTCCAAGCAGCGGTAAACGATAAAAGTTATTTCAGGTAGTCACATAGGATGCGTGTTGGCCAAACTGATCCAGCGGCGGAAATCCTCGGTAGGCTTTCATACAGCGGAATCTAAAAATATTTGTCCGTGGAAATATCTTATGTGAAGTAGATCTTCATACATTTCTACTATCGATCGCTGTTGAATTTTCAAAGAGTTGTAACTTAAGATGTTGTTATTTCCGAAATCTATTTTCAGGAAAAAAAACACAAAAAGTCTTCAACTTCTTTATAAAAAGCATATGAGCAACGATCCGCAGATGTGCTAGAATAGACTTCGATCAGTAATACATAGCACTGCTCGGTAAAACAGCATAAGCATCCAACTAAAGGCTTATTAGGTAACAGGGGCGGACTGGGCATTGAAACCGGCCCGGGCGTTCTCACTACGCCGGCCCTGGCCCGTGCAACGAAGAGCAACAGAAGGGCACTGCGGCTAATAGAAGGATCATAAAAATTGATGTAAGTATCAAGGGAAGTGCTTAACAGCGATAAATGGGTGCCGTTTATTAAATTGAAAGTTGCATCATTTGAGACTGCTCCCATAGCCTTCTTTAATATGCCCAGAATTTTTTCATAGTTAATGTAAATAGAACAGCGTGGATTCTCAAACGAAAGTGCGTGTTTTGTCTAAATCAATACGCAAAATGCTGAACCAAAAAAAACTGCCGTATCAAATAAAACTTAATTTAGTGTATTTGAAACAAGCAAAGTTCAGTAAAGCAAGGGTCTAAGCAGTTCAATGCTGGCAGTAACACTATCGATGATATGTTTGTTGTCAAGTTTGGTCAGAATGTCTTTCTCTAAGGACATCAGCATAAATGTTTCAAGATGTTCTTGCGTGATTGTGCTTCATAGATGGCTTTTAATTCTCTTCAGAGCAGAGAAAGATCGTTCACACGTTACTTGAGACCCCGACAGTGCAGCAGCAACTTGTAGGCAAGTCCGATAAAATGCTCTTGTAGGCATCTGTGAAGAGATTCAACTTCAGCAGCGCGTTGTAGCAGCAGATAGGACAACCCTTACATGACTTACACCTGGTACACAAAGGATTCGTTCTGTTTTCATTGTCACTGTCTTCCTGCACTACGTAAACATCTTCAGTCGATAGTATTAATATAAGCCACTGGTTTGCAAGGTTTTGCAGTTCTTTGCGAAGCTGTCCTGCAGTGATGCTATCATCAAATCTCAACAAATTTTTGAAAATCCCTTTCATAGTACCCCCGCACTTGATCAAAATTTCGTGGTGAAGAAGTGGGAGTTCAGCATACAAAGTTGAAGATGTTCCATCAAACCGTTGTTTGATGCTGCTCAGAATAGTGTCCACTGTGCGGATATACAATTCAGTGTGATACGTTTCTACTGGGTCAGAAGCTAATGAAACCTCACCTATGAACAGTTAGCCCGCCATACATTTGCGACGTCTCTGTCATCTTAATGGGAAACGACTCTTCCACAATAAGATCTGCATCCGCTTTACTTAGCTGGGCGGGCTGGTCATTAGCCCACTGAACAAACTTTGCAGCCGAATCATGACAAACTTGGAAATCATCCCGTTTCTTCTGCGTATTATCTACCAATTGACCAACCATACGGTACACAGTCAGTAGATCCAGTTGCACAGTTTGCAGGCATTTGGAGAGTGGCGTAGTACAGTAAAATACAGTATTTGCAAGTATACCAGGGCAGTGAGAGCCGTTTCAAACTTGAAGAGACTTTCAATGTATTCAAGCACCCTGCTGTTAATGGTTGCACGGATATCTTCATAGTGGGTTATGGCATTGGGAGCTGTTTTGTTCGGTCATAAACCGAAATGTTTTTGAAATTACCGAAAAAATTAAGTCATTTCGGTCAGAATGCCTGAGAATATAGGCTAATCAACACAGTTACGGTGAGTTTTAATACAACTGCGAGACAGATGACTGAAATGTCTCAGTGGCCAAAATGTCTTAGCAAAAAATAACCGAAATGTCCCACCGAAAAAAAACAGTTGCAGTGATTACGTCCGTGAAAAGCGCTCCAGTTGGGTTGTTGAATGAACCAAAAATCTTTTTTAAAGCAACATCTTTGACCACCACCTGGTTTGTCCGATAGTTCCAATGTGTTTTACAGTGGTAGAATGTCGACGCCAGATGTTCATTCGCTGATAAGATTCTCGAAAGAATACACCTGTCATTCAACCGTGAGAATAGTGCTGCAACAGCCACTACAACACTCGCAGATTCGGTCATAACAAGGTTTTACTCCTATTTGTCCCTATAAAAAATATCCTGCTTTGCTCGCTCACTTTTTAAGCCACCTTCGCCTAAATGAAATGTAACCTAAAGTAGAGATAAGGCCTCACTCTTAGTTTTCTATTGACGTCTGGAAGTTAAGCTTTGGTGATAGTCAAGCTGGAGGTGACATAAGGCTGAAAAAGGTCAAAGTTTGCTGAAAAAGAACTATTTAAGCGACTTTTTACCGCTTTTTCGCTATTGTTTAGCGACTTCTGAAAAAAAGAGTTGGCAACCCTGTGAACGACGGTTGAAGCAAAACTAAATGTTTATTCGAATGATTTGCTATGTTTTGATTCGTCTGGTTGTAACTTGTTGCTGTGCCAAACAATGAAAAAACATGTCCCACGCACCTGTTTGGCTGGAGTATGCTATAAGGGCAAATCAGATGTTACAAAATTAAAATAATGTTTTTGTGTGATTGTCATACATCCTGTTTTTTCTAGGTCCTTGAGACTTGACTCGAAGTATTTTGGCTTGGTCAAAATTTTCGATTAGTAACCGTGGTACTTCAATAAAACGACAAATGTCAAAATGAAAAAATTCGTGTTGAATTCGTGCTAGATAATGGCGACAGTTTGTGAAAAAGATAGTCCTTGCCAACATCTGTGGAACCAAAGATACTATTGTGAAGAAAAGAGTGGCAGTGTCCAGCAAGCTAAACAGATAGTAGAAATTTTCATTTACCAGAAAACCAAGATGCGAAAAACAAACACAAGCTCAGGGATAACCAACTGGGCACTGGCACTCACGACTTTTGGTGCTTATTTCGTTAAACACATTTGCTGTTTTCCACAGTCCATGCCCACTGCACCAAAGGTTAAAAAAATGCTTCCAAACACTGATATAGACTTTGTTCCAGTTTTATGTCTTTTTCCAATGCAGCGAGACTATAAAGACGAGGCAACTCTAATTTGTAAATATTCTTTTGTCTATAGTATTATCGTCGTGAGTTGTAAAGTTTGAGGTTTGGCGTCTCCAACCGTGACTGACATCATATAACCCGATACCGCAGTTTTTGTCCCACCGCAAAAAAAGAAAACGGTGTTGAAACGTTATAATTCTGGCAAAGAAGAACCACCCGCTGAAATGTCGATGTTTGTTATGAGCGTCCTGTCCAGTTTTGGCAGTTGAGGTTAACGTTGTCAGCGCAAGCGATGCGATCAATAGGAGCCGCATGGCGCTCGTTTTATTTCGTATCAGGTCCATTCGAAATTGATTTTAGCTTGCTCTCATTGTCGGCAGCCTGCTGGCAAGAAAAAGGTGTCGCGATTCAAAAACTACTACGGACGAAAGGCACGTTGGAAATAACTGTAGCTTCTGCTAAGAATAACAGGATAAACTTAGGCAACAAAAAGCTTATTTAAAATACACAATGGGTATCGAGCAAAATAAGGTTGATGGCCAAACAAACGGATAACATTGTTTGTTATCTCTTTGAAACAGATTTGGCGATGCCTACCTAATAGGCGAAATATACAGTATCTGATAAGATTGTAGTGTCTGATTCTTGACTGTGAAAGGATTCCTTTCAATAGACAGCGAACAATAGCAACAAGGAAGTAAGTTCTTTTAAAAGACCCAATTAAAAAGTTAATGGTAGATTCAGGAAAGTGTACACAGAAATTAGCCAAATATTAGAAAAATATAAGAATAAAAATAAGTTTCAACAAATACTTAAAGGAAAGTGAAGATTTGTGCACTTTTCTTTCAGTTTGCTGGTATTGCCAGCCCAGATTTATTAACTTTTGCTATCAACAAATTTTGTCACAACAAGTGTTTCACTCAGTTTGCAAAAGTAACGTATGCAACAATGAAGCAAGCTCGCGATAGTTTCAATGCTATAAGTATTGCCAAGCCTTTTTGTTGGTCTGGTTTTCTGAATTCGTTTGAAGAAAGACAAATATTGTTTTTTCATTTCTTCTTTCATGTTTGTGGTGTTAGAAACATTTACCACTTTCAAAAATAAAAAATCTTCGCATCTCTTCCGTCGATTGCTAACTTATTCTTCAACTTCTTACGCAAAACAAAACAGAGGTAAAGACCGCAGTAAAAAAACACACTTGCAAATAAAATCATGCCATATGCTTAGAAAACTGTCAAAGATGACATATCCAAGGTTATTTTATTGTAGTTGGGTGTTTAATTTTTGCTTTGTAGTTTTTCATATTGCTTTTCAATACTTACAAGATTTTATGTTCCTAAAAAGATTCATTTTATAAACCGAATCGCGCAAACACTAATGGGTGAATGGCAATTAGATGTTGAAAGGTCTTTTATGTCATCATAAGCAAACCAAATTTACAAAGTCGTAAAACCGAGTTCGTTGCTGTATACCGATCATGCAGTTTTTATTCTTTTAAATTTTGGGAACTACCTAACATGTATCAATTAATGTATAAAGCTCTCGTTCAGTCAGCGTACCAATGAATAATTTAACGTGACAACACCTCAGTTCAACATTATTACAATGTACTAACCAGGATACTGCAGTTTCACAGCTCGAAAAAGCTGATGAAAGCGGAATCGTTCAGAAAGAAAACCGTGATCTGCGAGGTGCTTTTAACTTCACGTGAAACTTCCATTATGCGAAGTGTCGCCGTTCATCAAGTTTGGTAACAGTCATATCTTTACAAATATTAATATGGGATCTCTATTAACGTAATCTAGTAGGTAAGCCTAGTGGTACCATCCATCCTATCCCTGGTAGGTAGTGAGAAAGTACAATGGATTGGAAACTTGTACCTGTGTTTAGGTGGGACTTTAGGGTTTTTCTGGTAAAAAGCAGTATTTTGAGACTTCGATGCTTGGTGGCGATTGGTAAACGATTAGTCCCACTGATGGAGCGCAGGCCTCAGGACGAAAGAACAAATCGATGGTCGAAAGCGGAAATATGTCGCGATCGAACACAAAGCGATCAGGGTGGACAAAGCTCTTCGTTAGTGGAACGAGTCATGTCATGGAAGGACTCCGCCTTTTTCTTGGTGGAAAACTTGCGGAAACAGTTTGAAAGCTTTCGAAGAACTAAGAGTAATAGCTCTGACGAATCAGAGCAGCTGGCAAAAGTCAGAGGATTACTGTCGGTCGCACAAGAAGACGGAGATGTGTTTGAGTTAAAGTCTGACGATGCAGAAACAACTGAGGAAAAATCGTCACGGACCCAACTAATGTCTGAGAGCACTCTCATGCAAATTCACGATGGTTCTGAGCAGTGCAGCTCGAGCACTACTCTTAGTTTTCCTTCAAATGCGTGTTCTGATTCTACAGAAGTACCTGACGCGGACCACACCACCTTCCTAGGTTATGAGAGGGCAGATGAAAACTCCAAATCATGCAATCATACGCGTAATAACGGTAGACATTTTGATAGCCAGAAAGTTGAAACCAATTCTCACTGCACAAGACCTCCCTTTTGCTCATCGTGCATAGGTGCAGGGCTTGTAGCAAACGAACCACTCTTCGGCTCAGCGGAAGAGACTGTGCTCACTAACCGTTCTGACGAGATTACTAAAAAAAGTCTTGTTGTTGTCAATAACCAATCGTTCAGATCACTTTCCAGCCCAGCCATAATTGCTTGCAACTGGTACAAGGACAGTGCAATATCAGAGAAAGGCCGTTTGAAACATACCTTCATAAAAACCTTGTCATCCAGCAGCTTGGACATATCGGCTGACATTGAAGAGAGCAGCACGCTGTTAGAAAATACTGGATCAAATCAAGTCGGTTCAGGGGCGGACGTTATCGGTGACGTTGCTACAAGACACGGATCAATCGATAGTGCGGGCAGAAACATATCAACCCGAGCAAAAGTCAAAGAGGTAGACGTATGGGCGCTGCGAAATTCGATGGAGAAGGCAAGGATCGCGATAATGTCCAAAGCGTTTCCCTCCAGCGAAAACTGCCTTAACTTGGAACATCGCGATTCACCTGCAGCAGATATAACGGAATCTCCACGTAGCTCTTCCAGCTCAGAAGATGTGATATCCAGGGGCAAGTGGACGACTGATTCGGATGATGAACGTAAGTCTGTGCTTGATAATATGGTTTATTTTCGCCGTTGTCTGTAGGAAGGCAAACTTTCTGATAGCGAAGAGGAAAAATAAAGCTATAAAGTTTCTGGAATAATGCTATAGAATTTTTAAATAAAGGCGTTTATTAAAACCGAGTGCTAAGAAACAATTGTGTGTAAATGTTATAATGACAGAAGCACTGTAAGTGCGCAAAAGATGTCTTTGAAACTGAATCCCGTAGATAGAATTACTTTAGTTCATTTAGAAAATCTACCTGCAATCCATCAACACTTTAGTTGCTTGCTTTTTTTTAAACATCCAACTGAGCAGAAAGCATTGTACAGATTCACTGTGTCTTTCTTTTTCACAAGCTTGCCTTTGAAGTGATACTGCTACTTGAACATCAAAATTAAATTAGAGGGTGCCTCAAATTACAACACAATACTTTTAGCTATTTACGAAAGAAAAATAAATGAATGGTATTTCGTGCAAATTACTCCAGTTTAAGATATATGTATGACTACATTGTGTCAAATGCAAAAACTTATGCAAGATGGCAGGAGAAGATATTGATTAAATTTCAAAATATTAAGTGTCTGTTATTAAAAGCTTTAGGTTTGCTGTAAGTTTTCGAGGAATCAGCCGAATGAGCTCTACTTTGCGATGATTCAAACTTGCACATACCTATATTCAAGTAAATAGTCTCCACACACGTGAAGAGTTTGAATCAATCAGCAAATTTGTAGTAGGAAATCGATTTCACGTAACATCGTCACTCCCACAACTTCCAAGCAACGATTACGAGTGAAATGCTGAAAGGCTAAAGCTAGGGCAGAGAAAGTAAACAAACTCAATACTCTTAGTAAGTTTTTAGTGTGAAAGAACTGCTCGAAATTATTTCAAGAAAAGCTAAATTTCGGGAAACTGGTTTTGTTATCCCACGAAGGGGTGTATCCAAACGACTTGACGTGGGGGAAATTAAAAAATTTTCTTTCGGAAGTTTAAATTTACTGTAAGTGCTTACTAAAAACGATTTAGCGACTCAGTGGACAAATCAGGACAAAAAACTTTAAGAAGTATGGCTTCAAGTCATTTAACCTCATTTGCCTCTAGGTGTATTTTAGTAGTAAATTTACAATTAAAACTACTTCAGTTGCTTGTTTTGCTGTAGTGCAGTTAATAAGATTTAATTACAAGCTAATATATTTGATCTGTTCTTAGGGCCACTGATCTATAGAGCAAAAGCGAATGAATCGATGCATTTTTAATGCACGTTGAGCAATTAAATTTCACCCTGGCGTGAGAAGCCTTGTGGTGCGAGAATCGGGAATAATACAGTGACTCCTATTCATTACATGAGATTGCTATAAGTTAAGCCAAATGCAGCCAATCGACCTGTACAAATGGCAGCAGTTGAAAGTGGCTGTAGCTTCATCTGCTGCTAAATAGCTAATAATGGCAAAAGAGTAACCCCGTGGTGGAACCAAGATGTGAAAGTCGCGCTTCATGCAAAAAAAGTAGCCTACACGGCCTAACTTTAGAAAAAATCCGGATCTTCTTTGCATTCGCGGTACGCTGAAGCGCGAAAGTCTGCAGCCCTCACAATGAAAAAGTTCAAAACGCAATCTTGGGAGAACTTCTGGCATAAACTGGATTCCAATTACTGGAAAGCATACAGGTGTTCTTGCAAGCTAACAGGCTTCTTCCCGGCAAAAGATGACATATTGCTACATCCATCAAAGACCAAAATCGTGTCTTGCTCAGAAACGAGGAGGTCATTTTTGGCAGGTGGAGAGAGCATTTCAAAGATCTTTTAAACCCAGTCACTATCACACCATCGGACACACAGGAGGTACATTTCGGGTAGGAAATGCCACCACTGCAGTCGAAGTCCTAGCTGTACTGTTGAATCTGAAGCCATCAGCGCATTATAAAGGCTAGCACTTTCTGTGAAACTGTGGCAAGAACTGCAAAAGTCAGGGAATGCTGAGGCCCCGGTACGACGTATAATATATTCAGAAACTAGAACTAAAAGCAGTGATCTTGTTTATAATTACAGAAAATGACGTTTTCAAAAATTCAGGTTGTGCCTTTACTTTGAAATTAAATTTAATTAAAGCAAAAGTTAAGCAAAACGACATTGCAATTTTGGTTTAAAATATCTTTAATTTTTCGTTGACCATTAAGGAAGTTTTAATAGTCAAATAATTAGCCTTTTGTTTTATAAGCGTAATTTCCGACAACTACTTTAAAAGTATTTGGGGCGGCAAATATGGTCGGCTTATATATTGAGCACACAACTCAACATCAGTCCCTAATTGCCCATTCGACGAATTGTCCTGCGGACAAGTTGTTCTATGCAAAGTTGTGGTTTTCTCCCATCAACCTGCCTTTTAACTGCTTTTCGACGAATTGTCACGTTGCGACATTGATTGTTGACAAAATTTCCTTAAATGTCAAGAGCCCTTTTTAAGTGGTAAATGTGAAGGAAAAGTTTGGGTGTTTGTAAAAGAAGAAACGTCCTGTTCATTTGAAGAAAGTTAATTGCTATTGCTGTCTATGTTACGGTGATTTATAGTGAATGCAGATGGACAAGCATAAAATATTTTGATGGCATTCAGAGTCAGTTTCGTAAACAATAAATCTTCCACGTTCTCAATTTCTGCCCGAATAAACTATGCAATCCTCGCTTGAACAATTTTAATTTTACCAGCTGACGAGTTCCTAAATCTGCCACAAAACATTTTAGTGATTTTCGACATTTACACTCCCTGGCAGGTAGCAAGGCACATGAAGCTCCACGAGACCTGCATGAAATTCAAAAGAAAACTGTTAATCCTGTCACAACAACGATGAAAACCAACGAAGAGACGCAGATCACCAATTCATACCAATACCATGAGTCAAATGAATGCCATCCTCCAGCTGATTTTGTGAACAAGGTGAGAATGAATTACAAAATTCATACTTGCATTGCATGGAAATGTGGATTGCTTGTAATTTATCAGCTAACAGCTCTTTGTTACTCCTCGGTGAAACAGTTAAAGAGACGAAGGTTTCTCAAAAAGAAAATTTAAATCAAGTCGAGGAAAAAACAAGCGTCTGGATAGATTTATTTTAATTAAGAAAAAATTTTTTCAAACTTTTAAAAAATAATTCACTCCTAGAGTCGTTTATCGTAGGAATTACCACTTTCCGTAGAAAAAATTATTTCTTCAAAGAGAATAGATCAAAATGTTAGCCTTGGTAGATCAAAAGCTTTCCAAAAGAAGATTTAAATGAAAAATATGATTTTTACTGAAGTTAATCGAAATCCACGCACGCATTCACACGCTCATGCAAGTCTAAGCGCATGAACAGTGCTAACGAGCAGAAACTATAAATAGCCAACCTTTCGCACTTCTGCGACAAAGTCTCCCTAGAACTCTGTACAGCAGCCACTGCAAAGTAGAGGCGGCATTCGACTCACCCTCGTATGAGCAACAGCTCTTCAGGATGAAAAAGTGTAGCACAGGAAAGAGGAACAAATAAAAGTAACTTTGCTGATAAAAAGTAAGTATATTTTTTTTATTTTCAATATTTTAATGTGATTTAAATTGCAAAATAGGCTCGATGTGTTGGGGATGGAGCATCTACACTTATTGTTGGTCTCAAAAAGATTCTCGAGGACTGTTTTGCTGAGTCGGAGTTTTGAAGAGTACAGATCTCGGTCGCGAGTCATTGGTCTCGAGAATTACAATTATTGTTTAGACTTGACAGTTTGCACAAAATAACATGCTCAAGCGTGACTTGAAACACCTTTGGTTCAAATGTAGTTTCTCCCGTAGAACCTTGTCCTAAACAATACAAAAACACTCAGAACATTTCTGAAATAGTACACGGCAGATATCAATTTTAGGAAATTATTTTTAGGTTTCAATCTCGTGTCCGCTTTTTGGTAAAGTCTCTGCTTCGAAGTTTAAACCAGATCTTGGTCCCGGAAGTTCAGCTCTCGACGTAAAAATTGTGGGATTATTTGGTGTTAGGAACATTTTATCCAGCATTGTAATCGTCCACAAAAATGGCTGCAGTCAAACGTATGTAGTCAACAACGTTACTGTATATTTTGTGGCTTGTAGGGCAATCAGCTTTTAACAACCGTTTGTAAGAGTGTGTTCGCAAGTATTTTCGGAAATAATCGTGCATGAACGGTTTTTATTTGTTTTGTTGGTACTTGATTATGCCATATAATGCAGTGTTGCTGCAAAAGAAAGTCTAGGTTTACACCCGCACAGGGGCGGATCCAGGGGGGGCGATTGGGGCAATCGCTCCCCCTAAAACTTACGAAAGTAACATTTTTCACCATGATTTTGTACAATTCAGAAAGACACTTGGCTGCCAACGGAGACTTGACTGCCAAATATTATTGAAAT
>Ga0210059_1008982_pt1 | contig 15669 bp, 9 predicted proteins | sample Ectturendosymbi2_FD_188042 | JGI IMG/M metagenome (GOLD analysis project Ga0210059, IMG submission 188042) | Ecteinascidia turbinata endosymbiont from Florida, USA - Sample 2 (SPAdes) (version 2) | ecosystem: Host-associated > Tunicates > Ascidians > Unclassified | place: Key West, Florida... | reverse complement strand
TTTTTTTTTTCATCACATATATTTGTATATATATGATCCAATAAAGAGGGCGTGCAGTTATTGCTGAATCTTGTTGGTTTGTTGATAAGAGAAATACAACCACAACTGGCAAGGCTATCAACAAAGTTTGTTACATTAGATTGCTCATGATACAAACCTTGAGAAGTCTTATTCAAATATGCATATAACGTTTCAACTTTGTGCAACTTGGTTGCATCAATTATGCAACTTGGTTGCCCTATTTATTACCAATGATTAGAAATTGATTCAATCAATTTCATTACCAATACGTAGTAATTGACGTAATCATTCGTTGGTGTTATAGAAAAACGAAAGCACAGACTTACGAAATGCTGAGTATTTCCGACGTAGGTGGCAAGGGGGCAAACTCCGTTTTCATTTTCGACGAATCAATCTCAAAAAACATATAGACATCGCTGTTGTGTCCAACGCTCAAGTGGTAACCCGAACCACAAGATGCACCAGCAGGGAAGATAACTTTTTTTGCCACAGTCATAGATGCCTTCAAACTAAACACCGATGATTTTTATATTTCAGCATGCACGGAACTCAGCTTTGTTATTAGCGCTCACAGTAACTCAAACAGCCACGTTGACATACGAATATTTCTACAGTACTCCAATTGTCATAACGCATGACATGACGAATTCCAGAATGGAATGAATTGCTCGATAATATTTTACCAATGATGGAAAAGCGTTATCAAAATTTCGTTTATAATTAATTTATTTCATTCTGGTGAAAAACAGCTCCCGCAATCACAAAACACAAAATGTGCAGCAAAAAACTTTAACTGACTCACTGTTTTGCATTTAGAAAAACGGTTGAACTTACACTGGCCTGCTCTTGAACTTTCCACGTCCTCTTCCGTAGAGGATTAGGGTTTTAAGGCTGGCGGTGACGTTTGCATCGATGTCAAAGAAGTAACCAAAGTCAAAGTGGTGGATGTGAGGAATACCAAGAGATGAGACAGTTCCAACGTTGAAAATTAGTGGCTGACTTGCATCAACACTTTTGTATTTCCAGCCATTTTCAATGAGTTCTGCCATCTGAAAGTTCAATGATTTTTTTCAGGACAAACCAAAGCATAAGATATTTCCACAGAGAATTTCAAAACGCACTTCTAATACTTAAAAACATTTTTACAGTTGATATTTCAAAATATGAAATATTTAATGACGAAAATGAAATATATTTCATTTTTCTATTTTTCAACGGATTAAGTATTGTTAAAGGCAAACGTTTATCAAAAATGTTTGAGATTCTTGGTCATACTGCATAATACATTTAACTGTGTTAAAGCGAAGCTGACGTGTGCATCGATCAATTCAGTATGTCAAAGACCACAAAAATATGTTATCTATTCACCTTCCAAAGTTTCATTAAGTTCATATCTCGATTAAATGGCATCTTAAAAATTTTGTTCCAATCCAGAGATATGTTGAAAAGTCTGATCGAAATGGGCCATCGCCGTTGAAGAGAAAGTATGGTGTATGCCACAGAAGCCTGAAATAGATGAAAATACTTCAAATGACGAAATCAAAACTTTGTAATCAAATACAGGTGAAAAAACAAGCAAAAATATCAAGTGACAATGTAGAACCGTCAAAAGATGTTGCAAGCCGTTTCAGCGTGGTAGCAGTTGCTTGAAAAAATTGTTTGGCATGTTTCTGTGATATTTTCAATCTATGGGTTTTAACAGATGACAGAAATGAAAGTGCTACTTGGTTACTTACAAATTAATGCAATCAACGGAGTTGTCACGAATTGCAACATAAACAATTTTTTACCCATATCAGTGCATCACAATGCGTACCTCATCTTGAATGCTTCGAAGATTTTCAATTTCCGACTCTTGCATTGGAGGCATTTCGTCGGCCAGGTTTGAAAACAACTTTGATAGAGGAAGTCTAAGAAGTTCTGTCATAGCGCGCTCAGGCAATATACCTTCTTTACCGAAGAGTGGACGAAGGATTGACAACATCTCGCTCAAATCAACAACAATTTCTCCAATGGTCACATTTCTTTTGTTGATCTGAGCCAACAAACTCAAGCTAGTAGTTTTGAACTTCAGTGATGCCGTGGTGATATTAGAAGTATTGTATTATCAAAAAGTCAAAAGATCAATGCCTAAAAATTCGTTCAGAGTTCTACAGTAGAGATGAGGTCCCACAAAAAAAACGAAAAGATGCAGAATTTGATGGGCGATTCTTTAAATGGCAAGAACTGCATCAAAGTGTTGAAAACAGAATGTATAAGACTGGTGTAGTAAACTGAAGTTTATAATGAAATTGTAAAATTAGGTTTCATTGTTTGAGTTAGAAACATTACCTCGGATTGCATCGTCACGTTGACCACTAACGGAATGAAACTTTTGCGAGAATAGACGATGTTTGCTGTGAACAGGCATTCCAGCTCACGCTCAAGGTAGGGTATGTAGATTGGAGCTACTGTGCTGTGAACTTTCTCGTACGTCGGCTTCGTTTTCGTATTCAAGTCAAGATGACGCACCCAATCCTTCCATTGTTGAGAACGTAAGATTTGGATAATCTCGTTTATTGTTCTAAACAAGTAAAAAAAAGTGTGTCTATCTACTGAATGTTGTGTGATGGCCATCAAATATTTAGAATTGCAAGAAACAACAGATTAATGCTTCCACCAGACCTAAACTTGCGAAAGGTGACAGCAAATTATCACAAGATGTCAGCGTGTTTTTGACGAAAGCACACTTTCAATTATTTCAGCGGTGTTATGAAATCATTCTGGAGCTGTGGCATCTGGCCGTTAAGTGCAAAGATCGAAAATGTAGACGTTGACATTTAAACTACTTAACATCATTGAAACAATGCACTTTTGTGTGTTTGCAACTTACTTCTAGTTTGCCTCAAACGTTTAGATTTAAAAAAAGTTCTCAACTCTTACTCATCACTTAATGTGCTGTAAATGGTTCCTCTAAATTGGACTTGAGTTCGAATGTGCTCATTGATAAAGTATCTTATTTCTTTCGGTTCGTCCAACGAGGTTCCTGCAAAACAAAATATTTTAATTGAAAACATGAATTAAAAGTGGGATTGATAAAAACCTTTGTTTTTAGTACATCACATTCATTTATGCTTTTCATAGACAATGCGTGGTGCGTAAAGGTCGTGGCACAATATTTACAGTCCATAAAACCTGTCTAAATAAGGATAGTTGTTACAGTCAGTAAATGAAATAAAATCTTCTTCAAATTTTTGTTTGCGTGTTTGTACGATTTTAACATTTCACAACAACTGCAGATACAGTAAATCAAAACCAGGAGATTTCTAACCAATGCGAGCAAATTCTTTAATCTCTTCTGGAGAAGGATGTTCGGTGACTAAGATAAGGTAGCAAGCAATACGGAGTTCGATTGGCCGTCTTCTCTCGTTGAGAACAGCTCGAATGGCATTGCGGTTCTGCAAAACACGTTTATTTGACTGCGTTTTGTTGAAGAAAAATTGTTGGCGCACAGGTCTACTTGTTTTACCTTCTGTTATTCGCCGAGTTGTTAATTTTTGACGTTTATCCTCATACCGTTTTTTTATTTTGGATTGGAAAACTGATTTCAAAAAGGCACTGACTAAAATGTTGCATGCAGCCATCTGGTTCAAAGAAAATACTCACCTCTGCTTCTTGACTGATTGGCACTTTTTTTAGTATGCGAACAGCTTCAAGGGCAACTTGCTTGGGTGTGTTGTGGTTTTCTAAGCATCTCCTCACCGTCGTAGTGTCGATGTGTTCAACGGGAAGTGCACTGAGTGACCTCATGGCAGCAAGCATGACCTTGCGATCGTCTGCAAGGTGAAAAACACAAGTGAACAACTACGCCATGGTAAAAAGAAACCATAGAAATGCTTGTGTTTGATCAATTGTTACGAACATAAAAGTATCAACTTTGAATTTAAAAATATCCTGAGCTTCTGCACACGTTCTATCATAGGTGACACACAGCCACGCGTCTTTCTAATTATAATTTACACGTAGCTGTGCAAATACAACATTTTACCTTCAGTTGCTGATGGTGGCGAACAGTTTTCATGTAACCTTTTGGTAAGGTATGTTACAGCCGAGTTGTCAACTGCATGATCATCATCGTGATGATGTGTGGTGAGATGACGTAAAACGACCTTACCAAGCGTCAGAACTGCTGTGGGCGTTACTTCCTTGTGGCAAAGTTTCTGAATGTAAAGGCATTATTTCGTTTTATTGCTTTTCAGTAAATATAGCTTAGAACTAAATGTATTTTCAGTTAACTGTTGTTTAGGTCATTTTAGACGTATAGTGTTGCGTGTAAGTTGTGTTAATTTTTATACTGGAAAACAAGAAGATATCTTTCCAACACTCCGATGCCCGCAATACTTGTTTTACATCTGTAAAGTGTTTACAAACACAAGCACTCTTATCACAAAAATAGAAAACAGACAATAAACTTTGGATGTTCGAAGTCTAAGATTAAGTTAATTATATCAACAAAAGAGTAACTTCCACTCGGTTCACAAATGTTTTTCAGATAATCAGCTGTAAATTGTTTTTTGACGTTACGTAATAATCGTAAGCTTGTAAGGCGAAACAAGAAAATTGTCCCAGTCTGATTCCGTATAGTAATTTTAGAATTTGCACAGTTTTTATTAATATAAACTGCGCTATTTTGCACATTTTTAATTCAAAATTATTGTACGTTTCATTTTCTCTATAACGCATACATTTTGAGACAAGTTTTAATCATTGGTTGCTAATGTTGTGAAAACTTTAATGTCGTCTCCAAAAAGTGATTATGACCAACAACAAATTTTTGCAGTTATGAATCTGCAGATACAATTTTCTGAAAAAATCGCAGAAATGCATTTGTTTGACAGACTAAGCTCAACTGATGGGACAATCAGACGCTATGTTTGAGATCGCCATTAAAGTTTTGTGTTCCAATTTGCACGTCAACTGAAAATCTTTCGCAAAAATGCGGAAATCTAATACTATGAGGAAAAGTTTTCTACGTGAGTCTTTTGCAACAAGCAAGACTTGTGATATAGTTGGTCGGGTAAGATTATACAAAATCTTGCTTACAAGCACGATTTCGCCACGCGTAGTTTCCACCATATATTTCACAATTGAGCTTATTCCACAAATCGCGCAGAAGCAGCAACGTTTAGAAGGCAGTCAAAATTTCGGAAAACAAAAACCTTATAAAATTGAAAACTATCCAAAAAACAGCTTCCTGCTGCTTACTTCTGCTTAAATCATTCAGCAAACTGCTTTGAAATCAGAAAATGAATAACACTGCAACTAAACCTTAATTTTTATGAAATGTACTCACCAGAGCTGATTTAACAATCCCTGCATATGGGCTAACAACATTAGCAAAAGCTTTCAGAAGTCCACGTCGAACGGATTTCGACATGGATTCAGGTGTTTGTCTGTCAAAAAATTCTCGAAGTCCTTTTTGGCACGAAGTTTTCTCTTCGCAAGCCTTCAAATGGCACCAATGTGCAGTACTGCTGCAGCTGTGCAAAAGCTGAACCCAAAGAATCCTGGAAATGTATTTATTTTTGTTTATTCAAAAATTTTCGCTCTTGGGCGTCGTTCATAAATTGAAGCTACTTTAAGCCGGTGGTTCTAACCGGAGGGCACGCCCTCCAGGAGCGTCAATAATTTTCTATGGGGGCGCAATCCCTCACGCGTCCTGCAACATTAAAAGCTTGATCAACAAATTTTCCAATAAATACATTTGTTTTCACATCTTATTTAAAGTCAGGGGTCTTCAAACAAAGGACAATTACTTAAGCGAGACGTCATAAAAAAAAGGTTGAAAGCCACTGCTTTAGGCTGACAAGCCTTGCCATTTCTGCAGATATTTTAGCAACAGGTTTAAACGTTTTTCGGTTTTTGAGAACTCGCCGGAAGTGGAATGAACGTGAAGAAAAATGACAATGTATTTTATTGTGCCTATTAGTTAAATGATCTTTTTTCCACGAGGCCCTATGCATGGTACCTGGCCCCTTTGCATCATCTAGTCACATACAGGATTTGGCGTAATCTTTCTTGCTAAATGTAATTTTTGTTTAGATGCAGTCATATTATTTTGATTACAAATAAATGTTTCATTATTAGCGCAACAATAAAACTTTGAATTCGGTTTTGTTTTTATCAAAGATATTATTTGAATTTGTTGGGAAATTCCCAAATCTTACGCAACACCATTGTTAATAACTTGACACATTGTTTTATGCTTAACTCTTTGTGTTTACAAATAAAACAAAGTTAATGTCCAACAAGAATTTTTTTCGTCCAACTAAATAGTTGCCTATGACACTAGGATCATAAACAATGACATCAACACAATTTGCTAAATATTACTGGGCTAATGCTCTCACTTACACAGCCCTTTCTTCATCCTTGTTTTCAAGGCGACGTGAAATGTCTGACCACAATTCGTGCAAGCGTTTGGCAGTTATGGTGGACATATATCGCGAAAGTTTTGCGGACTTTTCCGGAAGAAGTCTGTTGGTAGGTTGGGTGAGAATTTCTTTGAATAGAATTGTTGGGTTGAAAGTATAAAATTCGGCTTCACTGGTTTCCACCCATTGCGGTTCTGCCATTATGCTTTCAGCTCGATATGATCTTCCAACTAAACGGGAATTTTCACCTATAAAGCAAGCAAGGGTTTGCACAACATAAAATTTCCCCAAAAGTGTTGAATACATAAAAGAGTCACACCAGTTGTTTGCAAAGAGCAGATGGAAATGTACGAAAAAGTTAGGAACTTTTTACGCAATAAAGCTTGATCAGTCAACTCATTTTTCAAAATAAGGCAGAAAAAAAAATTGAAATCAAAATATCTGAAGACAAAAAGCAACCAAAAGTTTACTGAAAATTATTGTTGTGCAGTAAGACTAACGTCGTGATATCCGGTCTTGTTCCTCCATTGGTACATCCTCAAGCTGTTTGATGTTCATCCTAATTGTTGTCTTGGATATTTCAGAATTTTCATACGAGTTTCCCAAAAGTGCCTACAAAAAAGGAAAGACTGTAGTTCAGAGTTTTCACAAAAATCTTTCAGCAACATTAATCTTTCTTTATTTGGTTTTGCATTTGAATGTCACGCATTTTTCATCTTATAAAGAAACCAAGCAATCGATAAGTCAAGCTTTGATTTCGCAAAACAAATTTCTGGTATGTATTACCACATCTTTTTCATACGTATTTTAGAAAAAGAACACAGAAAGAAACTTGAACTTCACTAATCCATAAATATGAATCACTTAGATCTCGACGCAAGCACCATCACTTTCTTGCAATTTCACATACATCTATGAGAAACTTTTATCTCAATATGAATACCTCAGTGGGTGAAAAATACAGTGAAGTAGTGCAAGGGTTCAAAGAGTTACACAAGGGAAAAAGGGTAAATATCAAATGTATTACCACTGAAGATATCAGATATTTTGAGAGACCACAGCCAGTTCATTGGAATACCGAGATGGTCGTAAAGCAGGGCTTTAGTGTATTTTGATGGTGTTGATAAAGTGAGTTTTTACTGCTTTTGAGAGACCATTCGAAAAATTTGAGAGACTGTTGCGGTCTCTCAAAATGTCTTAAAGAACACTGCGCATGGCTAGCATGTGTAACTGAAGTAGATGGATGCAGGAAATGATTTAAACAAAACCGGTTATCAACAGTCAACATTCAGGTGACGGTCTCATTAAGAACTTTAAGTAAAAACGTGTGATAAAGTTATGTGAAAACTCAACTGGTTGACGCTAAAAAGCTTCTAGCAAAACCCTTCTGAAGCTGCAGCGATTCACATGGAATACTGAAAACTACGTTGGAATCACTGCGAGATGAAACGACTGAAGAACAAGAAAACGTGTGAAAACAAAATCATCGAGTAGACTAATGGAAAAAAGTGGGCACAACAATTTCATATCTCTGGAATAAATTATTGAAAGCCCTTACCCTCAAGTCAGACGGTAGACGAAAAACGAGTGGTTTTTCTTCCCAACATGACACTTCTTCAATGATTCTTCCACGTTGCAGAGTGTAATTGCATTTTTGAACCGTATTGCTTTCCACGTATTTGACCAGTGAGCCAACCACCTAAGCACATAAGTTTGTAAACAAAAAGGTCTTGTTCATCAAAGTGTTGTTTTAAGACTTTCAAAGCTAACATCCTATCGAAGTTAGGTGATTTCTAGTTTCACAAGTTAGAGTTGAGGTGAAAAACGACAGGTGTGTGAGTAGGGAACACATTCAACAATGAAAACCAAGCAAAGTGTAGATTGATGGAAAACGAAGACTTGCACTAACCAGTTCATTTGCTACTTTGGAAAAGTCACTGTCTTCATCACCAGTGTAAAAGTTTCCATAATCTTCAACCGTCCAGGTATTTTTCAGATTATCTGTGTTTCGTTCCACACGAACGTTTCTCGGGAAACCGGTTGAAACTGTATCCACCAAGGCAGAAATATTGCCGATTCCGAAAACATTTGTCTCAGGAAACTGTACATTGAAGCAAGTCGAAAGTTGTGAAGCATTACAAACGTTTGACAAACAATTTTGAATCACCAATTTACCTCTTTTAGTTCGTTAATGGAAGCTTTCTTGATAACATTGAAGTCAAGCTGAAGAGCCGATAACACTCCTCGTTTGGTGTTCAAGACATCGGTTGGTTCGTTTGCGGAAACAAACATTCGAAGAAACTGTAATTTCGAGAAATGCAATACAGATAGAATAAGTTTTTTTTTAATATGCATGCAAATGCTATGAACATTCAAAAAGATTTTATTTGAAATGTGAAGTTTTGATTAGCGTGTTTTACTTACGTTAATTAAAAAAGCGTTTGCATGAAACACCCATTGACTTTATTTCGTCAGTGGGTACTTGTAATCAGAACTTTTGGAAATGTGACTTGTTTCAGATGTTTCACTCTATTCCAATTTTTAGAAATTTTATTTTTTTAAGTTTGATTATTTCGTCGTGTAACTCGATTCTAGTCTGTGCTCGAAGTCACACTTTCCTACAATTACAAACCTTTCCTTGGCACAGTACACCGACAGGCGACTTCTTACAATTACAAATGATAGCAGATTGTTTTATGTTTTTCTGAAATGTTTCTACGACCTCCGGTAATATTTAAGATAATATAAAATCAGTGGTGTAGGAGCTCAAAAAGATTTGATTTGTCAAACACTTGCGCAAAATCTCAACAAAATAGGGCAAAGAAATTTCGACATTTTTTTTAATAATATCAATGAAGTTATACTTCTTTATTCTTGATGGTACAACGAAAGTTTTATTATGTCATAGAAGACACATTCAATGTGTATAAAATCATCAAAATGTTTTTAGGAACTTTACAGTGTTTGGATGAACACATGTTGGTACAGAGTTTGTTGCATATGTGCAGTTGAACATTACAGCAGCTAGGTAGGTGTGAGGTAGCTGGAATGTGAATGGAAAATGGAAATATCGGAACTGTGGAACAGATGTTCACGAGCACTGAGCCAACTGGCGTTTGAAAATGTTCTTGCACAGCCTAGCGCACATTTTTCAGTTGGGTTATTAAGAAACAAAATCAAAGTTCCAAAGTTTCTACTGCATTTCCAAGTCTATGGCACCTTGGCAGAGGAAAATATAATCTACCAACAGGTAGGGAGAAAGTTTGTCGCATAAAAGTTTTTCGGTCAAATTTGGGAAAATTTAGCCAAACTATTGTTTGCACCTCCCAGAACCGTCGCCAGAAAGTCTTCAGTAGGGGGGATTTACATTTGTACAGGGGGGCTTGACATTCTAAAATTTGACAAAAACTCCACTGATTTATAGTGTTTCATATTGCAATTTTTGGGGGCTTGGACTTTTGTTTGGGAGGCTAAGCCCACCAAAGTCCCCCGGGGCGACGGGACTGGCACCCGCAACAAATTGCCCGTTCCTACACCTATTATACAATACATAATAAATTTCAGTCAATCAGATCACGTTATCAATCGGGAACATGTCGAACCTGCCCGTTATGCAAATGGAAGTAGACCGGGTTGCGTTTCATCAGCTTGTTGAAGCTCTTAGACGTCGGTGCTTTCTTGTAGGTCATTGTACCGTCCGGCTGCGGCGTTCCCTCTAACAAACGGCATCCTTTGAAAGATGCAACTCCACGGCAATCGTGAGTGACCTTGATTTCAACTCCACAGCTATGAAGAAGCGCTGTTTAGTAAATTATTTTAAAAATCGTGTTAAAAACAAGCATATCTCCTTGCTTATTGCAATTTCGCAGAAAGTTTAAGAACTGATTTTCAGAAAATGCTCCTGCACATTTAGGCATTTTCGTTTAGGAAATTTTTGTATGGTCGTACAGAAACGTCCAAAACAGTTTGGGCAAAATATTTTTGCAACACTGTAAATTTGAACAATCAAAATTTGATTGAAAAGGCTTTGACAAAACTTTGTTAATTCACCTCATCGAAACGCCACTTGTGTTCACATGTTGACTGCTTTCGGCAACGCCTTCGTAGCTATAGGTGTACTTTCGCCCAGGAACAAAGTTTTCCACAGCTTAATATATGAAAACTTATGAAGTTGCATCAAGCATTCTACAGATATCTGTTACACTAATGATAAAATCGCATGTAGTAATCTTTGAAACACACGTTCTTCCGTACTTTAACCTTGACAAGTTTCAAGTTGTTTCATGCTTGGTGGGAACAAATTCATTTTTTCTTTGACAAAAAGAACATCAAACTATTTGGTACTTACTTGGGGTGATCTGCGAATAATGATAATGACCTTGACAAATTGTTCAACAGCGGTAGCCTAATGATGTTATTATTTTGTTGCGCTTTCAGCCACGATTTAAACATTTCAGAACAACTCATCAATATATCACCAGAAATAGTTGTAAATTATAAATCTGTTATATATTATTGCATCAGCTTATTTGGTCAAATTTTGTTTGCCAAAGGGAAAGCGCCCCTTGGATTAATTCTGACTAATTTTGCACCTCATGTAGTTTAAGTTAATACAGATTAGTTAACATGTGTCAACCAGTCGTTCAGTTCCAAAAGGAGACTTACCTTGACAATCAGATAGAGAGCTGTAGAAAGTGATTCGACGTTCTGAAAGAAAATCCGGTATGTATTTCAACAAGTGAAACAACAACTCACAAAGTGCATCACATTTCAAGCAAACGCATCAAGTATGAATAATGAATTATAAATTGAGTAAACTGCAACAAAATGAATCTGTGCAAAACCTCGGCAGCTTACTGCAATATGGCAAAATATGAAAAAGGCCAATATGAAGAAACTTTGAAACGAACGACTCACCAACATCACGTTCTTGAGCTTCAATCAAAGTCGCGCTCCAAAAAAACGCAAGCCAAGCCAGGGCCCGCAAGAAAGTGCGCCCCATTGTTGAAGAGAAATCTTCTTCCTTCAGTAGTTGCTTTTCCGATTGTCCCAACAGGGCTGATTTCCTGGATGGAATGACAAAACGAAAGTGTGCATCTGCTTTTATAGAAGATGCAGTGGTGTACTTTGCACTCAACCGCATGAAACAAACGCTCCCACATTTTCGGCGCCGACGGCGTGGCGCACGCCAACTGGTCGCCGACGCGTCGCTGTGTTCCGCAAAACAAACAAAATCTTGCAACAGCTTATCGCCTAACAGTTATTTTCATTATTAATTTCACACAGCTCTCTGGCTTATAAAACGCATGACGAAGGTGCGTTTTATATAAAAAACGCATGACGAAGTAAAACGCATGACGAAGGTGCATAAATTGCAGCAAATGCAAATTTTAGATATTATTCTAAACTGTAAAAGTAATTTTCCAAGTTTCAATAAATGAGCACAATCGACTGTATTGGGGGTAAATCTGGTAATCTTGTTTATAAAAGGGTAAGATATGTAAACAAGGTTAAGAACCACTGGTTCAAAGAGTCTGATAATAGACTAAAGCTTTTTTACAGTGCAGTGAAAATTTTCAAAGTTTTGGTAATTTAAATTGTATGGCATTGGGTTTTTACCCGTGCCAGCATGTATAAAGACCAGGTGGTTCACCTTCATTTGATTTCAGTCTTTTATGTGGATTCGTTTTTCTAATATGCTTCTTACAGTTTTCACATTTTCCTTCACAGGGTAAATCTTACCGACGCTCAAAACAAAGATTCATTTTCTTCACAATTTGCTGCATGCGGCTCAAACCACAGGGTGAAAATGTCATCTTTAATGAAAAAGCATGATCCAATTTTTTCAAATAAAGGCTATTTCATAAAAATGGTTCATTACTAAAGGATGAAAACTACAATCGACCGAAATCTACTATCCATTTCCCGTGTGTTAGCGATGAATAATTACTTGCTTCAACGAAATAATGAGACACAAAATCACGATTAACGATGGCTGCTTAAACCCGCACCGAAACGGGGTTAGCGGATGTGACACTTGTGCATATGCAAACTTGTTGACACTGTTGTGTCTGGTTTCTCCATTGCCCATGCATGTGCAGACACCGCGAAAGGAAAAGTAAATTGCGGTTTTCAATGGGTCTTCATTAGCGTCTGCTCAGCGGCGACAAACGCTTTAGTGGCGCAAACAATTCCCCTCATTGTTGCCCTAACTTTGTTTGCGATCAAACATTGCGCACATGCATCCAGACATTTGAAACAGCAAGCTAGGCGCCTGGTGATCTTAGCTAACAGAACAATCGTAAATAAAGTTTTCGAGCAAAGTTTGCCGTTTTTAGTCTTAGGGGTATATCTGAACACCAACCTAATCAATCGTATAACAAATTGTCTTTGTTCCATATTGTTTTCCTTCCTTTGTTAGATTTTACCGATGACTTTCAAGTGAGTTGTCATGTGCGTGCAATCAGTATATTGAACAGTTTTCTGTTTCACTTCTATTTCATGTAAACAGGCAAATAGTCTTTGCGAGCCTGTTGGAAAAAGTTTTAAAATGACTAGAGCAGAAATTTCTCCAAAACAGCATATGTGCAAGCAGCATTTGAATGTAAGTTCGTTTTCTAAGAATTAAGTGGCAGTTGAATATATTTTGACGAAATGGTTGGTGTGAGAAATGTCTCCAGAACCTCATTGTTTTCTTTATTTTTTCTTGCAGAAAGCTCTTGGTTCAAGCCTGAAGAAAAATCGTTTCTGCGTACACATCAGGACTGCCAACAATTTTCTGCAGAATACAAGAAGACAACTTTTCAATTTTTTGTTACATGCCATAACGCATACATTTTTTTAAATATTTTTTCCGAAATATGAAGAGTTCGAGTGTCGCTCGTATCAGGTTTTTCGCTGGCATCACGTGTTATGTCAATGAATGAACTCATCGCTATGTGGCATAAACGAATGACTTCTATTGCCTGAAACAAAGTGGTTTGTGACACAAATTTTTTTAAAATTCATTCGTTATAAAGTTGTCACAAATGAAAAGCAGGTTTTGGAAATTATTTCATGTTACATTACTGTTTGCAAAGCGTCTTCAGAACATACTAACCAGTAAAAGCTACGGCTGTACCAAACACGACAGAAAACTTTAATCATATCGCGGAAAAGTAAAAAAGGCGCAACTTTTGGCTTACATTAACTATTTGAAAAATTCCTTCTATATTGAAAACTGTTTTAATCTTTACAACATTAGAACCTCTATTCAGTTCGAAAAATCGCTTGAATGAATACCCTCATTTGCAAGACTTGAATTGCAGTGAAAATATAATTTATTGAAAGCGCATTTCTTTCACATTACATTTATTTCGCTGTAAAATGTTTTAAGTTGCTTTCGATAAACCTGTACTTCATAAAGCTACCTTGTATTGTTTTCAAAGAGTTTCTGGTGCATGACACAATCAAAAGAGTTTCGTTTTCTACTCGTTTTCCAAATTTTTAAAAGTTTTTTTACGTAACCTTTTAATTTAATTATCGTTTGCCATGAAAGATGAGCGTTGTGCACGTAGCAACTATAGCTAAAACTGGAAATTAATTATTCATTCTGCAGACTATGGAAGTTCCTGCGTTGTGAGGTTGAGTTGTCTAACGAAAAGCGCTTTCCCTGGATGTTTTCAAACATCAGGAACGTGAATTGAATTATGGTTTCAATTGCGGATTCACAGACGAAGTTAAAACCTTTGGGAAGAAGACTGGGTCCAAACGAACGCCATCCGGGGCTCGAAAAAACATTTTTGTACAAAAAAGTAGTGACCCTTTGTCGTTTCCGAATCCGAATGTCGAGGATCACCTCCTATCTGCAGGTCCGCAAGACATGGTTTGCATTCGTCTTAACCCAAAGTCAAGATAAAGGTTTCTTTTGATTGCCATTAGTATCATCAATCATTAAAACCTCCAACTGGTTGGGGTTGCCAAAAAATAAAATTTTCAGAATATAAGACGGATTCATTTCAAAGTAAGCAGTTTTTTTCATTTGCTAATACTGACACTTTCGATGGAAAGTCATAATCTTTATATTAATGTTATCAAAGCCTTTGGCGACACAAATAGCATAAACATGGATTTCGGGAACTGCATGCTATAGTACTGCCTGCCTGAGCGAATAAGTAGTGAGATAAGACTTCAGCATGTCACACTTTGGAAAATAAAGATGTTGTCAAATGGCTCAAAAATCAAAAACAACATTAATAGGATTGCGTAAAGGGCATCTTGTTCGACACTGTGTTTGAAATTAAAGTTGGTATTTTAGCCATAAAAACGAACTCTTTGATCAGAACCGTCAACACACACTCGATGAGCTTGAGGTTTGAGTGAAGCATTGCTCTCCATAAAAACACCAACATGTTATCTTATAAAGAAATCAATTTTGGCCCAACCTTTGAAACTATGCAAAGCTAGAAGTGAATTTTATCCTTTTTCAGCGGTTTCAGTGGTTGCAACCTACTACTCCATTCCCATACCATTTTCATGCATTGAAAAATTGATGAATAAAACAGCAAAGCTGCCTGTAGATTTTTTAAGTCAAGTAACAATGTTAGTCAAATCAATGAAAATGCATTCAGCACACCAAAACAGAAACAGTTTGAATAAGCAGCGCAGATATTGAAATCTTTCTGAGAGTTCAAACGAACTTTGGTCCTTATTAACTATGTCACAAAACCATTGTGCACCAGCACGTACATAGGATTGCAATGTTGAAGACAAGCAAGATTTGAGACCGTAAGGCACCTAGACTTTTGTTTACGAATCGATCAGCACGTTGTTACGCCAAAGTCGTCACTCAGATTTAACCGCAATCTGGCTAGACAAAGTTTGCCTTCAGTAAGTTTGCGCTTTGCCGCAAAACAACATGTCGCTTTTGCAAGTCATTGTGTTGCTTGGGTGGATATGCGAAGTACTGAAAAAATGTTCGATTAAGTCTGCTAAAGAAACCCGTAGGTTCCTGCAGAAAAAAAGCTTTTTGCCGAGCCTAAAAGTGGTATCAGTCATAATTTTTAAGACGTAGTTTACACACTATAGTTCAGAAAGCGAGAACTATTTCATTGCTCAGTAAAAAACTTTAGCCTTGCGGCAAGCTTCTGAGGAATCTGCCTGCTTTCTGCTTTCATTCTTCTGCGACGATTAAAACTTGCAAGCGTATCTATTTTTCATAGTTAAAGGCCACAAAGATGGCGGCAAGTAAATCAGT
>Ga0210059_1008981_pt1 | contig 15670 bp, 11 predicted proteins | sample Ectturendosymbi2_FD_188042 | JGI IMG/M metagenome (GOLD analysis project Ga0210059, IMG submission 188042) | Ecteinascidia turbinata endosymbiont from Florida, USA - Sample 2 (SPAdes) (version 2) | ecosystem: Host-associated > Tunicates > Ascidians > Unclassified | place: Key West, Florida... | reverse complement strand
AGATTTGTCTTACATTTACAGGACTGATGATGCGTTGGAAAACGCGAAACTAGTTTCCCCGTCAATAAACTGTGACTGATTTACTTGCCGCCATCTTTGTGGCCTTTAACTATGAAAAATAGATACGCTTGCGAGTTTTAATCGTCGCAGAAGAATGAAAGCAGAAAGCAGGCAGATTCCTCAGAAGCTTGCCGCAAGGCTAAAGTTTGCTGACTGTTTATGATAAAAATTAGACATCACTAACATGGATATGTTTTCTACCAGTTTAGACAGCCACGGCCTAGGAACAGCATTAACAGGTTCGGATTTAAAAACTCACACCATCTCGAAAAACAATTGCAAAACTACACACGTTTATAAAAAGACCGAAGTCATAAGGGATTGATGACATAAGCAATAATTACATAAGAAACAGCGCGACATGTTATTCTACAGTAATTCAATGGTTGGTTGAACTTTTTTGGCCCATGGACCATCTTTTAAAAATACCGACGTACCACTCTGCTATGCTGATACCTTATGGATAACCAGTCAACACTGTATTTCACATAGGTCAGTGAAGTCAAGGGCATGTTCAATCTCAGTCATTAATAAATAAAAATCTTGTGCACCTGTGGAAATTCCATGTGAAGTGGTTCACCTAGACCACGTTGAAGATCACTTACCTTAAAGTCTTGCCTACTTTGTGTATTCATCTCGTTGATAACCATTAAATTAGTGTGAATGATTACTTAGGGCAACCGGGCAACCAAAAGTCACTGCAGTCAAATTTTTTCTGCTTTTTATAAAGTTTATGATACGTCCACAGATGCCATGAGCGACTCCAGTAGTAATTTATCGTTAGGTCAAAATTTTCTTGCATCGATCGATATTTTTCAGCCGATATTAATGTTTTTGCAAGTTTATTTGCAATTCTGAGATAGCATTGGATTTGTTGCCACTTCTGACGTAATGGTTTTGTTTTGCCCACTATTGGATGATTGAATATTAAGTAGGCTAGGCGTGATAAGGCAAGAAACGTGGTCTTGCCGTTCTTGGTTTCGTTAATCCTCAATCCATTATGCATGTAGAAAATCAAGGCAATATGTGAAGCAGCACCTGATGTTGAAGTATAACAATGAAGAACCTTCACAGTTGACGCTGGATATTTCTCATTTGTTTAGATTGATTTTTGTCTATGGTTTGTTACCTGTAGTTTCGTTGTCTTTCACATTTGATTGTTTCATTTCAACAGAATAAATCTTTGTCAACTATCGGTTTAATTTATAATATAGTCTATGCTTTGTATTCGGCATTTCAATTTCAGGAAGAATAAAGTTAAAATCAGTTAATGCTAAGTCAAACAATTGGTTGACCTATAGTGGACCAGTGATCACATACCCATGCTTTCAAGTTCACGAGCACGCAATAACTGTCAAGAGAACTTTCGGACTACTTCCTCGTACCTGTGGAACAACACTTTTCTTGCTTGATGAAGCTTCCGATGTGACAATGTTGCGGATAGCAGGCTGAGCTGAAAACGATATTATGTGTATTGATATTGACAAACGTCGATTGAAACACGAGCAAATGCTCACAGTCAAAGGAACGCTGTCCAGGTGTGCTTCGTCTGAAGACTGACGTATCTCCGCGTAGAGCTCCCTTTGGTGGAGGGTTGCTCCATGGGAATCGCTGGCTGTTGGCAAAGAACTGCGACAAACACAGTGTAGGTATGGAAAGGAAGCACTGGAGGATCTCATTCGTTATGGCGGCAAACTTTCCATCGTATCCAAATCACCCGTGATGCTTTGTTGAGCAAACATCAACTTGCAAGACGCTCCACAAAGATATATCATGTTTGTTTCTTATGTTCTACTTCAGGGTATTTGTCAATTGTCCAGGTTGGAAATTTGACATTGACATTGCTTTATTTGTTAACCAACACGAGACGAAGCCCATTTTTCACGATATTGACTCCATCCCGTCTGATTTTCGCTGTTAGGTAAAATCGTATTTACTATGGGTCATTTTCTTTAATTTTCTCTCACCAGAACATGTTAACATGTTGAACTGGAGTGATGCAGTTTAAAATTCTTCAGAAAAAGATGACTTTAAAAAGATTTGACTTTAAATTTGAATTTATTGTGTAACATTTAAAGAGCTTTATTTTGTTGCGATCGGAAATCCCGAGCGGCATATGCGCTAAGCTTCGCACTGCGGCAGCAAGCAACAATAGAGTTCACATGCCATGATCACTCTATTATTGCTTGTTCGCGCCACTTATATGTATGGTGTTGTTCTTCACGCACATCCCGTTCGTGGTGAATCACACAATCAACGCAACACCACCGGAGTGGTTGCAAAATTTTAACAAAATTTTGCGATATGGCCTTCCCTAGGCAAAGTTACGATTTATCACCTGCCCTCCCGGAAACGGCGGAGGTTGACGAACACCGCCCGGCAAAAGCGCTCGACTTTGGCAAACGTTGAAAGCAGGCCTTGGCAAGATGCTGACACCAGGTCCAATGTAACCTGAAGGAAAAGCGCAAGTCACCAGATACAATAATCGTGATGCGTCACACTTCATGTTGTTGGCAATGTGGAAGCTGGATTGCGGAGGACAAATTGAGCGTTTAAGACTTCCAACACCAGGTTAAGTGTAATGATTTTCTTAAAGCCCTTTGTTTGAGCATAACCATATAACACTTCCTCTTGAGCTGCTTACATATAAGGTTGTATTTACGTTTGTATCATACTGTGCTGTAATAGACAGACATCACTGCAGGATGCAACTAAGTAAACCGACCGATGTATTCATAGGCGCAGCCAGGGGGGGGCGAAAGGGGCCATGGACCCCCGAAATTTTTAGAAAATATAGCCATTTTGTGCTTTGAGAGGTGTTTTTCTAAGCAAAATAGTGTTGTTCGCCTAAAATGAAACATTTTGGCCGCCCCAAATTTTTTGGCCCCCCCCCAAATTTTTGGGCTAGCTACGACACTAGATGTATTCCTCATTTTTTCAAGTATATGCAGCTATACACCGAAGAAGCCATCGGCAGAATATGCGATAGAGCTAAAACCGAATAACGAAGATGCGAGCCTACTTTGGTTTGGGCGCGCATTGGAACCCTGGAATACTTTCGTGGGTTTATCAAACCCAGGTCAGATGAGGTCACCACGTGATACTACGTAAGCACGCGTTGGTGCATTTCCACGCTTCAGTAGCTTCATGTTTTTGTGCGACCTGTTAGTAGGTGCGCGGGCGGTCGTCCACATTTTTCGATTTTGCAAAGGGAGTGAATTCGGGTTCAGCAAACCCGACGAAATGGTTAGGTGGCATGGGCACGCTAGACCCACGTTATGGTTGAAGGGGGCTAAGCGCGAGGTGGCTGTAAAAAGCTGAAACTCACTCAGCGCATGCTTCTACGGTCGTGTTGGCAGTATGCAACATAAGTTCTTCAGGCCCAAAATTTTTTGTTTACGAGTTATTCAGTTCAGGCATTTATGACATCTTCGCTATATTGGTCTACTTACCTTTTCATCAAAAATCGTATGATATTTGAGTACAAAGTAACTTTGTTAGTGCTCTATTTTCAATGTAGTTTTTGTGATAAACTGCAGTTGAAGGAAAGTATATTTTTTTTATTTTTGAAAACCGGGTTCAAACCCGACGAAATAGTGAGTGTGACAAAAATTGGACAAAAGTATTCCAGGGTTAAAACGTCACTTTCAAATGTTTTATCGCCATAGTGATACAAAAACCTTGAACTTACTGTAAAAGCCAAGCGATGAGCCCCGAAGGTTTTCTACTGTAAAAATGACATGCAAATCAAAAGCAATGGCCTTCCCACCCTGAATAAAACTTTCATGTGGTTTAAAAGCAACTAATGTGACTTTTGTTAACCTCGCAGCATGCAGAAACTGGTAAGTGTGTGAAAAACCGGCGAATTAGTTTACTTTGTTTACTACCATACACAAGTGAAGAAAATAAAGAACCGTTGTCGCTCTGTATAGGGAGCACTGCGAGGGCCCATGGCCCGCAAATTGCCAGTGAGCCACAGGACTCATGGGCGCAGTGGCAGTATGGGCTTCCCTGAAAGGAACTACCACCAACCGGCGAAACGTGTCGAACAAAGCTAATGCTTACTTGGGTTTCGCACTCTTCGAGCCCCTGCAAGCTCAAAACGAATATCAGGAACTTGAACACCTGCGCGAGACAATTATGCAATTTTGAGTCGGGGCAATCTTCGAAACAATGTTACATGCGCGATACGGTTGATTTTCATGAGCGTCACTGCAGTTTCATTATGTTGCGCAACAAGTAAACGCTTACGCAGAAAGATCGGTTGCGATTTGACATCGAAAATCAGCACTAAACACAATCTTTTATTTTAATCTTGAACTGAAAGGTTTGAAGAATGGTTTGTTTATCACCGGAATGAAGGTGACACTGTAAGTGTATTAAAAAAAAGTCTAAATGAAAAAATACCAATCTTAAAAAGGTATTTAATTGGACAAGTCCTCACCTTTTTCTGCAGTGACCTGAGATTGCGTGGAAACATCGGAAGTACTGCGTCGGCACAACCGCAGTTCAGGATTTATCTGTCGAAAGAGGTTGACCAGGTGGGTCGCTCGCAACGCATCTAGGCGCATCTCAGGGCTCATGCTCTGGAAAAAGAACTTGTCGCAGCTCCTCTACGTTTATTTGGCAATGTTTTTTTTTGTTAATTTTGGAAAAAAAAATTTTGCTGCCAATTGCCGTCAGGCCGAAAGCATGAATTGTGGTTGAGGTGAACGCTCTTGCCCAAGGAGCGCTACGGCAATTCACTCAGTGGCCGTGGATTGAACACCCAACCTTCCAATTGAGAGGCGGGCACTTTACAACTGAGCTATTGCCGCCCCAACAGCTGGCAACGCTTTGTTTGCATCAGCTACGCAAGCAGACTAGATGGAGCGTTATTTTTTCCATCGAATTGTTTTGATGAGCCAGCGATTTGTTTTAACCAACTTTCAACGTCCTGAAGCAGCATTATATTGTGTGCTACTTAAGACAGTTCTGCAAGATCAAGCCTTGGTGGCACAGTGACATTTTGGCTTAACAGTTACATTTTCACAGATCAGACACACGAACCTGCCATATTGCTTCGCCTTTCTGCACATGTGCGTTGGTGTTTCTACTTGTGCTGGGTCCTTGACTTGAGCCACTTGGGGCAGATTGTGTCGGTGTTTGATTGGTCGACTGCGCAGCTGAAGATTAGAACCAGAAATGGTTAATTAACTGCCACTGCAATAATTTAATAACAGGAACTACCAGGATGGATGACATCTATACGAGGTTATCGGTTAGCAAATCGCCTAATCTTGTCGTTATACCACAAAGTAAGGTTCACTGATGCATTTATTTTACCTAGCTGATTGCTAAGGTGTTGTGACCGAGAGCATTAGACAGGGATTCGTCGCCAGCAGCACCAAACAGATTCTAGCACGAGGCAGTTAATTACATTTGCCAGGATATACACCAGTGTTTCTCAAACTTTTTTATTCCATCGCCCCTTTTTCACCCTCGACACGTCGTTTTCGCCCCCCCAAGCCTGATAAAGCAAATACAAGGTAGCAAATTTAAATTTTATTTAAAGCAAGTATAAAATAGCTGAACCAAGCCATTAGATAGCTGAACTAAGCAACTATATTACGACGCTAATATTACGTTAAGAATTCTTGTGAAAGTAATCCACACTGTAGCCGGGACATAGACGATCGAGCATAAAATTTAACGGATAAATTGCTTTAGCAACAACCTCCAACGATTCTCATAGTAAATTAAAATTGCAAGAAACTAGCAGGTCATAGCAGGGGCACTGGGGTTAACTCATGATCGATTAGTGGTTGAGCATTTTTGGCCCATTTGTGTTGCTTCCCCCCCTATCGCCCCGTTTGTTTTTTTCGCCCCCTTGCCTCTCAACATCGCCCCCAAGGGGGCGATTCCGCCCACGTTAAGAACCACTGGTATACACTGTACTAAGATGTCAGTGAGAAGACGCCAGACATCAGGTTTACGAATGTAGCATGTCGAAACGCCAAACATGCATGTAATTTGAGAGGGCACTAACCTTAAAACCTTAAACACCAAAACCTCTGTATGGCGTTTCCTGTCAGGTACCTTTTAACTTGTTAGTTTTGTCAAACTGCATATTGTAAAACATCGATTATTTAGTTTCCTCTCAGCTGCCCCCCCTTATACTGTATTTGGCAATTTCGACATGCTGCATTCGACAACCTCTTATGTTTGATGTCTTCTCACTGACGCATCGTATGTTAGTACAGCGTCCTGGCAAATTTTTCTCATTGCTGCGTGCCGGAACCTCTCGTATTTAGCGCCTCTTCTATTTGGCACCTCTTTATATTTGAGCTTTTAGTTGAAAATATTAAATGGTGTAGTTCAACCATCGCTAGGCTCCCCATGGCACATACTTTGAAACCCTTTTTAAAGGGACCGCAGAAGCCGATATATTGACAACGACTTTTCCAGCCATAACTCGCCAGCTGATTAAGCTAAAGAGAGCTGTTCAAACCCTCTGAAAAGATACGGAGTCTTAGTTTATTAAAAAAATAAGTAAGTATTTATCTGAGCTTTTTTGTGGACGATGTCGTAATAGTGGCAGATTTAGGATTTCTTAGTCGACGTTTTCTTTCCCTGGGCCCCAAACCCAAGGGGCAATTTTTTCTTTAAAAGCTAGGCGAAAATCCGCATCTTCAGAGCCGTTGATTGGCCTAGCGTTTGTAGTTAGCATGCTGTGGCCTGAAAACCACAAAATAAACCAATAATAAATTCCTTAGGGTATTAATTATACAATTTCTTGTTTTTAGGCCATAACTTCGAAATCACAAACGCTAGAAAGCCAGCCAAGGACTCAAAGATGAGGATTTTCGCCTAGTTTTTTTTGAAAGAAACAAATGATTGCCCCATATGATTGCCCATGGGGTTGGGGCCCAGGGAAAGGTAACGTTGGCAAAAAATCCTGAACCTACCCCTGGTATGTCGTCCACAAAAAAGCTCAAATCTAAAACTTCCCCCAATTTTATTAATCAAAACTAGAACTTTACGCATCTTTAAGGTTTGAACAGCTCTCTAGCTAAACAGCTCTCGAGTTATGGCTGGAAAAGTTCCGGCTTCTGCGGTCCCTAAAGTGTTGCAGAAACTTCGATATAGCGCAAAAACACCAAAAATTTATAAAACGTTTACCTTGAGGTGGTTTTGCTTTAGTTGTCAGTCGAAAACCTGCCATAGCCTTGGCTGACTCTTGAACAAATATCCTGCTTAACCGTTGCTGGTCTTGTTACAGATTTCTTGCATACTTAAAACTTTTTCACCTGTTAATTGAAGAGACGAGTACAAAGACCGTGAAGCAACAAAAGCTGTGAGGGCGAAATATGTTTATATTAATGCTTTTTGTACGCATTGATGAAACAAACGTCCGTCTGGGCCAAAAAGCTTACGTCAGAGTGAGGTTTCGACCATTGAGCCCAATCCAAGCCCACTATGAGCAACTAATTTTGCTTGTGCTGAACAAGTCAACAAAATCACACATGCTTTCGGAATTGTGAGCAGTCAATGCGTTTGAACGTTGCTACAGTTCAGCAATTATCACCATCTAGCGAAATAAACTGGCTTTTAGTAACGTGCTCGATTCCTCTTTAATGTAATTGTTCATATGTATACGAGTATTTATGTTTTGTTCCTATAGAAAACCTCACCATGATACTATTGGCAGTAAGACGGTAGAGTGTTTTTCTCCGACATTTCGTGAAGCGGAGCTGGTTTGGAAGCGGCATACCGTCATCCTAACTTTCCTCCTTATATACAGTAGTTGCGCTTTGAAAGCAAGGTCAGATGGTATACTACCGATGTTATCGCTCTGAACAGTGGAAAATAATCGATGTTGTTCTTCAATCACCTCACGCAAACCTTTGCAACAAAGCTTAAATTGAAATTTAATGGTATACTGGCTGTAACTCTCTCAGGCCACCTCGTTACTGTCACAATAGTTTTTTCAAGTTTACTTCAAAGAAAAAATGTTGATTGTGTTGTCATAGCTGTTATAGCTTATCACAAACCAGATATAAAAATCAATTTGACACTCTTTTCTGAGCTTGACGGCGAGTTCGGTCAGAGCGCAAAAATAGAGGACGCCCAACTCAAGTGAATGCACATGCGAAAATCAGTGCGCTGCGCTTGGGCGAACGCTACTTGATTACTGCGCCGCCTTTCTTGATGACTGGCATGTTTAAAGTGATCCGCACTTGTCAAACTAAAATTAACCAAATTAATTATAAATAAGCATTTGCAACGCTTTGAAGGAAAAGTGAAACGAGTTTCCAATACCTACAAAGTTACTATTAGCGAACCGCTTCTTTATTCAAGATAATCTTTAACTACAAAACGATAATTAAGCGTTGCAAATGTTTTACTGGTACCGAATTCACTTTAAATTTAAGTTTATCTTACACTGAAAGAAATTGGAGGAGAACGTTTTTTCAGCAGAAATTAAATGCTATATTCTTACATACTTGCCAAAGTTTTTGCCTTGGCACGAGGAAAAAATCTATTGATTTAAACATGACCAAACTCTCTTATTGGTGAGCAGCAATACATGTGAAATCCACGGTGATGCTTCCAACTGCAGAAACACAAGATGAAAAGTAATTGATTGGCAATCGCATTCAAAAGTAATTTTTGTGACGTACAAAACTTCTACAGAATATCGTCAAATACACGCTTATCTGGGATACTAAAAACAGCTTGTTCTTCTTTTTCGAAAGACAAGAAAAAACAGCTATTTTTGCGAAAAAGATGAAAGAGTCTCAATTATGGGCGTCGGAAGAGGGGGTCAGGGTGGCTAAATTCCCCTGGATTTTTAAATTTGACATTTTCCTATTAAATTTTTAGCAAAAAAACTGTTTTCTTAGTTTCGTGTAGGTAAAATTAAATTTAACCACTTTTGGCCCTCGTGGAAAAATGCTTGTGGCTACCCTTGGAAAACCCAATATTTGCCCTCCCTCGAAAAAATCCTTCCGACGCCCATGCTTCTGGTTAAAAGATCGCTGCCTGTCCCATTTTGCTTTATCAGATTTCAATTGTGGCGGTCAAAGGTTTTCTGCTCGTCTTAGACAAAAAAATTTATTTTAGCAAAAACACAACCATTCACCTCAACCTGCAAGTTATTCTACAATAATTTTGATTTTGTTTATTGTCTGCAGCACAAAAATGTTTTGCGTACTACCACTCAGAAACCACCAGAAATATCATCTCATCAAAAACACAACTCCGTCTTTTTTTCTTGATCTCTGCGTCAGTGACGTAACAAGGGGGCTCCCGGCACCGGGCAGCACCTTCTGGGGGCCGAAAAGTTTTTCATAAAAATAAATTTTTTAAAGTTGTCCTAACTTTTCAAATTCTGTGTTCAGAAGCTCTAGAGTGGTAGCCTAAAAATGTAGGAAATGTGGCTGTGGGACGGACAAATTGATGACATACTTACTCATCCAGTGTTCTAAAACACCCCTGTGTTGGTCTTGAAATCAGGACCTTTTCAACACACTTGCTTAGGGGGCAGTTGTACCCAAGTCCCTACACCTTCCTCCTTAGCCAAAGCCATTTCACTCACCCCAGGCAAAAGTCTTATGAACAAAGGTCAGATACGACATTCGACAATAGGCTAGCAAGCATTACTGGCCCGGTATAGTTCGAGGTTCATACTGCCTCCAGCTCCACTCGAAATCTGATGAAAAAGTCCTTGCATGAAATCACGGTAAAAATCAAAGTTAGTTTAACCCTTATTCACCTATCGTGCGATCCTTAGCAACTTCCGAACGGCACTTCGATACCCCACCCAGTGGCGTAGCAGCCATTTGGACATTCTGGATTTATCCAGGGGCGGCAGAACCAGAGGGTGTGGCAAAAGTTGGCCTAAAACAGTACATTGTAGAAAATAGTCTGCACGTCAAAGATATTCTGAGCACATAGTTTTTCGCGGTTTCGTTACTCTTTGTTTCCTAAATTCAAATTGTTTTTCTTCGTAATTCTGTTGAACACACCACTTAAAACTCACAACTACTGCACTTTTGCCAGGTTTGTACACGCTTCACGTTGCTTGACTCGTCATTGTTACCTGTAATGAGGTCTCAATCGCATGCGTAACAAAGGAGCTCTATCACATACCGACTGACTTGATGCTCTGTGAAGTTGTTCGGTATTTGCGAATAGAGTGCACGAAATAGATTAAGCTTTTGGTCTGCAGTTGAAACAAAAAGCGAGCGAAAGAAAGTAGATGTTCTTTCAGAAAGAAGAGAGAAGTTAGGGAAAAGGAATTGAAAAAGAATGAGGGCGCCATGTTGAAGTTCGTAAACATCTCTTCGGACTCCACCACTGACCCCACCTGACACCTATCGGCATAGGCGTACGAGGCGGGAGGTCGGGGAGGGCGGCCGCCCCCCCTGTCTTGAAAATTTTCAGGGCAAACTCTGTTTTCAGGGCATGCACAAGTTGTTCAAAAATCCTGAATGATAAAAAATGCATATTCAATGCATTTAATTCAGGGCAAACTCTGTTTTCAGGGCAAGGTGAAAATATTTTTGGTACAGTATATTCAGCCAGTAAAGGCAATTACCCTAATGTTTCTTTTCAGAGAGAAACTACACGCAAGGAACTTCACCGCCTTGAATTAACAAGTAAGGTAACTACCGGAGTTAACAAGCAAAGTAACTATTTGCCTATAACGGCACTTCTAGGGGATTATATAAGGAAAGTTATTGCCGAATTGAAGTTATAAACGAATTGAAATGCATGTAGAAGATGCCATCGGGACCGAACAAAATGTAACGTTATAAGCGAATTGACGTTACAAACGAAGCGGTTATAAACGAATTCAACTATGTAGAACAGATTTACAAGTTTCAGGCCCAATTCGGATTGAACTAAAAAAGTTGGTTTCATCGGTAATTTTTTATTTTTAGGGCAAATTTTATCCGCCCCCCCAGCAAAATGCCTTCCCGTACGCCTATGCCTATCGGCATTACTTGACACGCCTCATGCTGTTTTCTAATGTTCAGCGGAATATTTTCAATAAACAAGTGCCACATCCTGTAGCCTATGCCTGTCGCAACGTGTTTCAACTTTCATCTAATGGTAGTTATCACACTATCTTACAGTAAATAAATTGAAATCATTCAGCTGCAAAGAAAATAGTCAGCAGCAAAATATTACGTAAGTAGCAGATGCCTTTGATTTTATAAGTGCCGAGGACATGGACGCTGCCACTGTTTACAGATAGCTTGAGAAGAATTCTGATGAGAAAGGTGCCGAACAAGCAGAAACACCAAGACCCATAGCCATAATCGAGAATGAAAAACAAGATCCGTTTCAGTTTGTGAGTATTTGATTGTGATGTTCAAGATGCTTTATTATTCCTTATATCATTAATAACCACGGAACATGATTTTCTTTAATTTTAAATTGTCAGAATCAAAATTGAGTAGTGGAAAAGGCGGCACTTTTATGGTGGGCCCCGGGTGGCACTTTGCCTCGCTACGCCACTGCTTGGCCGTAGTCTTTTGGTAAATCAATGTTTGCAATTTCGTGTGACCACAACATTTCGGACAAATTTTGACAACCTTGAAAGGTCGTTCAATAAAAATCATTATCACGTGACAGTCATCTCCAGATCGAACGCAACCTTTGCCCGACATCGATCATTTCATGATCGCGAACGACAGCTGCTGAGCTTCAGTCAAATGGAAACTAATGCGAAATGATAATTAAACCTATATCCCATATCCTTTGGACATAAAGAGTTTGTTTGTTTCTTCCACTTCAGTCTTCTCTGCACTAAGTTTTTAATGCAGGTAAGAAAGTTTTTAATGCAGGTGAAAGTTTGCCCAACATGAACTTTCACGTCAAGCTGCTGTTGCAAAATCCGCAGAAAATGTTTCGGAACGTCTACTCTAGTGTTTCGTCATTTGTCATGAGTTTATACATCGGCAGAAACCTTTTTCACAGAACTTTGAAAAAGTATGTTTTTCTGGGCAGAGCCCAGATGTTCATGCTCTATACTCATTAGGATCAGACTGCTCAGTCTGTGTTGTTCCGTGGTGCTCCTTTGTTCATTCTTAACCACCTTACGTTTAGAAAATGGCCGTTATTCACAGCAGTTGGTCACCATGAGAGATAAATAAATGCGCAAACCATTTTCAACATTTGAAAAATAGGACTCTAAAAAAATTTTCCGCTTTCAGTTGGCACATCTTCAACTCCACAAGATCTTGTTTGGTCGCAATATCAGCAGTAATCTCAGTTTTCAGCAGCTCCGAAAACTGCACAAATTCATCACAAAGGCTTTCTTCCAGATCTTATGGATATTACTTAAGGTTTGATGACCTCTCCACAATCTGTTCTGGTGTTAACGATTGTAGGTGACGAAGGAATTCAAACGCTCAGTTCATCTTCTCGTAAGACTTTTGACGCTTCCAGAGGGCAGAAAGCAAACTACAAATAATGACAGAAGACGCTGCTTTTACTTCTGAGAAGGTGTTTGAGATTCAATAACTGCATCAACAGTGCTGGAACCACTAAAATCATCACATGAAAGAATTATTTGCGAAAGCATTCAGTTGAAAACCTTCGTTGAAGTGCTTTCGGCAAATTTAGAAAAATACTGACTTCTTGGATGGAAAAAATTATATGCATATAATCAAGAAAAATTTAACACAAAGGCCCACGGGGCCCCCAAAAGCGCAGGGCAGTCGCAGTTGCTACATTTGCTACTATTGCTAATCCGCTACTGGCAGAGCAATATATGTGACAAAACGTGCACTTATTTTAAGTTTTATGTACTTGTGTCGATGTCTCCAGAGAGTTTCAAAATGCGTAGTGAAAACTTAACACAGCATGTCCTTCGAACCTGGAGAGTTTTGATGGAGCTCGGAGAGACTGTCGCACGATAAGCAAACCCGACGTGAGGCTTCGCAGATGGCAGGAGTTGCAGCATGCGGTGCATGCATTAGTTCGAGCGCTGCTGACAAGCAAAAATATCGTTTGTCTTGTATGAGAGAACTGGCGGTAACTTTTTGTAAGACAAGAATGAATAAACCAGAAGTGAAAACGTTTTTGCCTGATTTCGATCTTCGAGGTTTCAGACAGAGAAAACGACTTATTGGAAAAAGAGACTGCATCGCGGAAATGTTAATATTTCCTCGAACAAAAGCAGCTTCTCAGTAACAGCCAACTTTGAACTTGTTTTCCTCGTTGGCTTACGGCACGGCCACCTCGTCAAAGAAATCTTGTCGCTCGTCACGGTTCACGCAGCAGACGCACGTACAAAAGACGTCAGCACGTGATGCGGTTCACGCTTCGAGGGATAAAAAGCAATGTATAGGAAACGACCGTGAAAACAACGGCATATGAATATTTCATAAGCGGCTTAGAATGAAAAGCTTAGGACAAAATTATCCCCTGAAGAGAAAAACTACTCCTTAGGTCCAAATCAATAGGTCATGAAACATCGGCTCAGTTGCGATGGCAAGACGATTGGAATGGCGGCGAAAATATTAACCACGTCGTCCAGAACAGATCAGATAAAAAGCGACAGAAATTAACCATGTTATTCAGAACAGAATAGATAATTTAAGCCAGAATACAGGAAACAAACTTACAAATCCCTAGCTAGAAGGCCATCGCAAACCGGATGATGTACAGAACGTTTTGCTAAAACAGAGTATCTATTTAAACTTGTTCGAAATTGCTGCCAAAGTGTATGCATGATTAATGTTTTTTTTAGTCAATCTATCGCCCGTATACAGTTATGATTTCCAATGGGGATAGAACCGAGTTCAGCCACGTTTGTCGCAAACCGTGGAATTATTTTAAAAAACAAGTCATATAAATCTAAAACCCTATAAAAGGTTCAATGATGATGCCATCATTTTTCAGTTCACCGGATGCTGCAAGCTTCCGATCACGTGACAAAGGTGCTGCTTTAAAAAAAATTAGAAGCCCCTACAGCAGAATGTAGGCGGCGAATTGACGTTTTCACGTTAGAAGTTTTGAACATCCTTTTCATCCTGAGATGAGCAACAAATACTCTGCAAAAATGGACAGCTAAGATTGGAACGTCATTAAGCATTCATGCCTTCCTTCAATCACGTTGCACGAGCGATGGAAAACAAATAAGATATCGATTCTCATTGATTTCAGTCAATAATTTTGATGTCGGTAATAGGTAGGGTGCGGAAAAAGTTGTCGTTTGAAAGTTGCACCTTGGTGTAAAAAGAAGAGTGTCCAGAATCAAGTGTATAACTCAGGGAACCCATTTCAGCACGCTAGAAAGCGTGTGGGAAGCGCGGAGGGTGCTAGGAAAGACCATGGCCACCCCCAAAACTTGTCTACTCTGATGTGCTGCTCATCACATTTTATAATGCGTCACTTAGACTACAGCGAAAATATTAAGATAGTTAACGCGTGTGTACCTAAAAATGTTGCAACGGGTGGCTTTAAATTTGTTTCAGTTCGTAAGTGCAGTGCTTCTATTTGTGACTGTAAGTTGCTCACGAGCGAAAGCCGTGTTTATTCAATTGTAACCTGCGGCTTATAATGTTTTTTTATCATTTTGTGCGGCTTACAGTCAAGGGCGGCTTACATTTTTTTGCCTTATTGAAAAGCCTAGATCAGTGGTTCCCAACCTTTTCAGTGTCATGGACCGTTTCGATTATTTGGATGAAAGCTGTGGACTTTTTTATTAAAACCAGTCAATACTATTACTTGAATTTTTCACGAAACTTATCACCTAAGAAATTGGCATTGTTGAATAAAAATCAAACTATCTAACGAATGGAGTTGTGTGTAAGAAGCGCTGCTAACGGCAAGACAATTGCATATAATTTGCATTAGGTGGAAAAAATGTGAAACTTGTATTCACCAGGCATTGAAATATTCAGCAACAGCATTGCCCGTTGGTAAAATGCGCCATCAAATTTTCAAAATCTTGTGACATTTGAAACAACTTGGTGACAAAAAAAGAAGCTTGAACCCAGACGCAAACCTGGCGAAATTTTATATTATTTTCCAGAGCATCAAAATTATTTTCCAGAAAATATCCAGCCAACTTTTTCTTTTTTGAAAAGGAATTCGGCAACACTGTCTCCATAGCCTGCTTTCTCACGCAGGGCTGTAGAGTCGGAACCAAAAATTTTAGATGTTTGAAGCCGGATCTTAAAATTTGGAATCCGAATCTACAGCCCTGTTCCTCAGGCGTCGTTGGTTAGCCTCGCCAGCCTGCAGTTTTTAGTCAGTGTGAGACTTTGGTTAGTGATAGGGGTTAAAAAAAGGCTTAGGTCAGATTTGAACTTTTGGTTTTCTGATCAACTTATCCTTCTGCTCATCAGCGTTGCGATCACCGAACGAAGGACCCAAGCGGCAGGTGCGCAAAGCTTCACACTGTGGCAGCGAGCAACAATTGAGATCACACGCCGTGGACATCATATTACTGCTTGTTCGCAACGAAAATCATACTTGTATGCAGAGCCGGATTAAAGGGTAGGGGGGCCCTGGGCAATTTTTACTGGAGGGCCCCTATGACGTAATTAATGACGTCATCGTTTGTAAAAGTTATGTTTTCGCTGATTAGCAAGGTTCTCGTTTGTTT
>Ga0210059_1008980_pt1 | contig 15671 bp, 7 predicted proteins | sample Ectturendosymbi2_FD_188042 | JGI IMG/M metagenome (GOLD analysis project Ga0210059, IMG submission 188042) | Ecteinascidia turbinata endosymbiont from Florida, USA - Sample 2 (SPAdes) (version 2) | ecosystem: Host-associated > Tunicates > Ascidians > Unclassified | place: Key West, Florida... | reverse complement strand
GCTCCATAGCTTAGCTGTGCAGTACAGTGGCGTAGCTAGCCCAAAAATCTGGGAGGGGACAAAATGCTTGACTTCGGGTAAATAACACTACTTTGTTTGCGGTACCACCTGTCAAAGCACAAAACGACTATATGTTCGAAAAATCGTGGGGCGCATGGTCCCCTAGGCCCCCTGGCTACGCTCTAAGCAAGTCAGCCAGGTTAGCCCAGTTCATCGTGGTGTCTAATCTCATACCACGCGATATATCCGCAGTATACAAATGACGTAGTGCGCCGGAAACTACTCGGCGATTTGTAGTAGGCGGAAAATGTTTCAAATGACAGGTGGAAGGCAAATCGCACAAAATAAATTTGCATATGAAGCTCTCATTTAAATGAAATTTTAAGGAGAAATAGCTGATTAAGCCTGGCTAAAAATCATTAAAATGCAATGACACTTTAGCGTTTCGGTGAAACCTGGCGACGAATCCATAACAACCATAAGCGCACCGAATAACTCAGCAAGACCAACTGCCTCCCGCACTTTCCCTGCACGCATCAAGAAGACGTCCAGTAGAAGTTTTAAAAGCAACCCAGGTACAAATCTCGCACATATCAGCAAACGGCGACTGTAGCGTCAGTTCCAGCCCTTCGAGCTTATCAAGTTCGTCCGCACTGTCGATTTTCGTCTCTGCTGGTATTTCACCTTGTAGTCGGCAAGGTCTGGATAATTGCGAAAAAACAGTTACTTTTACGGCAGGCGCGACGGGAATTCCTTCAAGTCGTAACCAAAAACCTCCCGAGTCTTCACAGTTGCAGAAGTAGCAGCAGCAGCATGCAAACTGAGGGCTGGTCCATCAAAACACGGTTAGTTTTGTGACAGCATCGCACGACCACAGCTGTTACTCTCAAGTCGGCAATCCGGCATGCAAGGGTCGGTCGTCCTCAGCACGCTGACGTCACAGTCACTCAAACGAACCGCAAATTTGTTGCCTTGCAAAAAAAGGCAAATTCAACAACACGCATGCAAGGATGCAGAGGTTAGCGTCAAAGCAAAGCGCCGCCATTCGAGAATCTCTTTTTCGCAGAGTATTTTTTCTTCGCCTGGCCCTTGTCCGATTCACCTTCGATTTCCTGCGGGTTCAAAGGTCGCGTCATGATGCCCTTGATCGCAGCGATCCAGGACTTCTGCTCCTCCTGGTCCTCGCAGCACAGCAGGTATTCCCTGCGGAGCGACAAGCGGAAGTGTTGGCACGGCAACAGGTCGCACGTCGAAAGATTCGAAACGCAAAGCTGTGTGGAGACGGTCGGGCACGAGGACAACAATTTGCTAAAACCACATTACGATGCGGTACACTGTTAGAAAAAAGTGACGGTGCTTTGGGTTCCGCGAACGGGAATTTTTTTCTATTTTTTTTAAGCGTTTAAGCAACTATAGCGAGTACAACATATGCGCTTGTATCTAGAAATATAGAGCAAATATTCCGATTCAAGGAATGATCCCGAACTTCTTCAAGGTCGACACACACATAACCTAAAATCACTTATTTTCGATGCCACAAAAAGCGATTTATGGACCCAGAGAAACGTTTTCGCGGACCCGGGCATCAACTGGATCTGTCACCAAATATCTCACTCCGTTTCATTAATAAAATGAAGCAAGCGACAATTTAATTGCAAACATCACAAAATTGCGATGCGCCTTCAGAGCTGTGCCAAGAATGCGTGTTAGCCTTCTCAATTTACAGCATCACACGACTAACGTGCTACTTATTCTCATTATTCATGATACCGGGTGTTCCGAACAATTTGCAATCATTTGAGATGTACTTCACACTTGTAGCTTTAAATGCTACGTGTGTGAAATTAAACAGGCCCAATGCTTAGTAAAACACGATTTGGTCATGAAAATTGAAGCATTCATATTATGTGGATTTTAATTATGATTTCACAAATTTTGGCACAAGTTTTGGGACTTCGCACTAGCGTTTCCGAAACTTTCTCGACTATCTTTTCCGATACTGGTGATCAGTGACGTAGTGAGCGTTCCCACACTTTTTTCATGTTTTCGTTTATAGTGTGTTGAAAGCAAATACTCCATTAAATACTGATTTGAAAGTGAGTTTGAAGTGTTGTTCAAAGTGGCTTTTTGGGTGCATTCCCGAATTTCTTGTTTAACCACAGCAACTCTGCGGCTGGTCAAGATGATCCTTCGACCGCACACAAACAACATTGCTTTTTGAACATTTGGTGCCATTTCTAAATCTGTACTGCAGCTGGTGCTTTTTCAAGGTCTTATCTTGCAAATGCACGCTGTACAGTCTTGCTTGATTGCTAGAGCATATTCTAACACACAAAACGCCGTTTGCATTGAAGTGACTTCTATTTTTATAATTGAAAAGATAAACGCAAGAAACATGAAAAATAAAACTTTGAGTTCTTCCTATGCATACTGTTAAAATTTGCGACCATTTGAAAACAAACTGGTCGAGTTAATCAACTGCAAAATGGTAACAAACGTTTTGAAACACCCTGCACATTATACTGTACGTCTCATTGTTTACATAGCAAAAACAACCGCGAAATTTAGGATAGTTTGCAACTGCTGTGAATAATTCATTTTCGTTTCTTTTTCTTTTTTTGTGGTCAGTAAGTTTCTCGAAAACAGGCATGAACTGCAATGACATGACATTAACCGATCCTACAGCGCTGCTACATGTTGTGTTTAACCCGGTCACCGAATATGACGTGCAACCTTTCCACGGTCAAAAAGGTTTTGGTACCTCTATTGCCGTCTTGAAGCATAACCTTATTTGACAGCATTTGACGTATATTGCCGCCTTTCCGGGTTCCACGATTCGTTACTCCCTTGCTTCTCTTAGCACAAAATGACTATAAAATTTGTTTTTTTGTTTATCCCCGTGCAAAACACACCATTAATTTGCCGCTCCGTTAATCTCCCGGTTAGTGACAGTTTTTGGCTCTGCGTATACAACCCAAATTCTGCAGCGAGCTTTCTGGTGGACTTAAAGACCAAAAACCTGAGCAGTGGAACCCACATCGTTCTGGTACGTACGCTTTATTTGTTGAGAATTAGCGCACAGTTGCAGTTCACCAATCGGTATTGAAGTTGTAGTTGGATGACAATCGTGCGTTTAAGATGCTTGTTTAATTTGCTGCCAATAACCGCAATTGTGTGCTTGTCTACTTGTTAATTGTTGTTTCAGAAATCGTATTCGACGATCTATCGTTATTCTATCAAAGTTTTTTTCTGTAATTGTGACAGCAAGTGTTTGCGCTGATCATCTTCTGTAACATAAGCAATTTTTATAGGGAACACGACGCTGCAGTGCTGTTGATGCGCGGAATTGGTGAGGTGACAGAATAGACAAATGTTTATGAGATACGCGTTGTAAAACTCTGAATGGTAGCCCCCCACAAGTCGCAACTATGGCTGGCGCCGCAACAAAACGTATTTTTCTATTGCAAGTGCCCAACTGCGAGATTACAGGCACACCAAAGTGGACAACCTACAAAAACCTGTTTTTGCGTCTATTTTACTCAGATTGTCTCAGTTACAAGTTTCGCAAAGCAGAGAAAACGTCGGCCTACCTTTCTGGAGTCGTTATGGTGATGCCGAAGCCTTGTTCGTTCTGACCAGAAGGCAACCCGTCCCGAACCATGAAGCCGTCGGAACCGTTTCCCAGAAAGATTTCTCCTCGCGGGTAAGCGTCCTGCGACGGAACAGGAATTCCATCGTGACAATGATGGGGCCAAGATAGTCAATGTCAAATTTCGCTTGGGTATGACCAATACAAATATAAAAATGTTTCAAAGGTAATCTGCCGCTGATGCTATGTTGTATTCAGTTGCAAAGTTTTGAACTTGCCACTTCAATTGAAGATTTGTTTTTTTAACAGACAAAGGCCTTAGAGGGGTACTTCAGTTGAAAATACGAGTCGGGAAATAAGGAAGACTTTCGAAAAATTACTTTCGCCGTTTTTTCTTGCCAAGTGTTAACCGAGATATAAAAAAGCTATCTGCGTGGGGCGAGAATCCAAAGGGTCTTCCATTGGAGGCAAACAATCGCAAATGCTCAAAATATGATGACTTTTGTAAGCAGCAAGTTGCCAGGCAATTAACCGTTAGTACTGCCTTTCTGCGAGAGTTCGACGTGTCAACTCAAGCAAAATTACAGATGCAAATCAGAGCATGAAGCGAACGGATACAATTCTGCACAGTCTGGCTGGTTCCAAAATCAGATGCGGCGAAAACGTTTCCAAATGTGTTCATCTGAAAAGTTTTTGTACAAAAAAGACTCAGTTTCCCCGAAACCGATAGGAGCGACGTAATGTTTTTCAAACATGAAAGCTTGCTTTGCCGAAGAGAATCACATGAGCAATACTCACAAGCGGATTGACGAAGTACAGCAGCTTTCTGCTTTCCAGGGCGAACCAGCGCTTTCTGTACGGCTCGGTGTGCTGCGCAAGAAGAACAAATCGAGGATGAGGCGGAAGTTCCCTGCCGCTGTTTGCGTTACGATCACAAAGACAGGCAATGATTCAATCTGTCGGGAGGTTAGCAGGTACAGGCGGTGATCACAACATCAAAACACGACGCACAAGCACCACAAAGAAACTGCTCGCACGAGCAATTGTGACGAATGCAGTCGCACTCCACTGGCGCATTTGGCGAAATGCAACGTTGGTGAAATCAAGTCGAAGTTGCAATGCCGCAAAAACCGCCTGCGAGTCGAGGCGAACAGTGAGCAAAGAAGCACCTGCAGTCGTCTGCGAACGTTAAAACGCGATGGCTTTCTTGCAAAACATGTTCGCTGTAGCGAAAAAGGCCGACGTGCGGTTTGTATAGCATATCGAAGCGAACCGAGTCAATACGAAACAAGCGAGGACTCTTGCCTTTGGTCCAGTCTTTAACATCCAGCCTTCCTTCACCTGATGACTGTTTAATCGTCGCAGTATCTGAACATTGATGTGCTCAATTTAGAAACATCACTAATCAAGTGCGACACTTAAATAAGCTCATTGAAGGAAAAGGCATGATCAGTCAATAAAAGCCTAACGTTTTCGTTCAAGCTATGAGGCATCTCGGGTATACACGTTGTCAGTCAACAGTGAAATATTAAAAGCGAAAACGTTCAAACTGACACACGTTATGCGGTTGTAAAGCGAGATAGATGGTAGCCATGCCATACAATAAAGTACTATTAAGACTGGTAATAACGCAGATTATATTGAACCAAATACAGCAGATTTGAAATCAGGATGATTTGAAAACTATTTTTATTGGCAAGAAATACAATGAAGCAAAAAAAACAGGTCTTATGAGGACATCTTCCAGGTGTTGCCCTCAAACGTATTGCAAATACTTGTGTTAATTCATAATGACATCGCCGTCTGGGAAGCAAGAAAAACGTTGATGTTTACGACGAAATATAGCGTAATATTATTACAAAAACTTCATTTTTGCTCATGCACTATGCAACAAGAGTAAGCTAAGAGAGCGGAAACCTAAGAAAACGACTTGTACTTGTTTCTTCTGAAGTAATTTTGCTTATCGCAAACCAAAGCATTTTGACAAGCAGGAAAACAAAAGTGCCACACTTACCTCGTCGTCATTGAGGCCTGGATTGGTTTTCTTCATTAAATAAAAGGACGAAGCGCGAAGAACAGTAAACCAGTCAACTGCTTCCTGGAAATGCAAGTATGAAACAAAATTGAGCCGATGCCTCAGCGTTAAAGGAGCACATACAAACACGTTTGGTATTGCGTTTCTTCAAGTGAGTCAACTGCACAACGCCGCAAACTTTTGCTCAGCAACCACCAGCTCCAGTGAGAACTCTTTCGGTAAGGTTTCAAATGTGAAGACTGTGTGGTAAATGTTGTAACATCATTAACTTAATTCAAAACACGGCAAAGTTTGTTGAAAACAGTCAATCTAAAAGGGGCAAAAAATAGCAAACCTCTCACAGTTACTTAACCCAACTCACAATATTGCTATTTGGAAATAAAATGTGCTACTACATGAGTCGTAAACCCGCTAAGTGATCCTATCAGCAAGCAACTGTAACGCTGGCAACACGTGTTAGTGCAGACAAAAGTTTTGTTGTTTCGTTGTTCGATTGACTTTGCAAACCAGATAAAGTTTTACTCATCAGAAAGCCCGTGTCCTCGCCCGCAACAGCGACAGGCAACCGTTGAGTAACGACAAAGTGGGTGGGAAGCTGCAGTTTCAACATGCAAAGCCAAAGATCAACTAAAAGATACGCAATTTATTGTTTGGCAACGACCTCAAGGCATGACGAGCAGGAATCAAGATCAGTACGCTCTTAGAGAACAGGCACAAGTTAGAAACACAACAGGAACCACGCAGAGTTACAAACGGAGGTATTAGTCAGTGGGAGCAGCATCTTGTGCGTGTAAGAGCACTGTGACAGTGGCGCGTGCAGCGTTGCGGAAGTGACGTCACAGTCAGAACGCTCAGCAATAAACGTTACTACAATCTATACGATCGAATGGAACACGGTTTGCAATTACTGACAATGCTTTGCTTAAAACGAGCATGGACCAGTAAGCGTGGCAATGAGCGATACGATCCTTTCCCAACCGGCGCGTGAACAAAAAATGCTGCTGGCCCACGAGTAGATTTGCCCAGTTTCGCTCGGAAGCCTTCGGTGATAAATTTGACGACTGTGACAATGCGCAACTGCCAGTCTCTCACAGGGTAACTTTGATGTGCGTTCAACTGCGGTGCTGGCAAACGAGTAAGTTGCTCGATAAAACGAAACTAATTTCGTGCGAATGATACGAGCAAACATCGAACAATGGAAGTGGACCAGGAGAGAGTAAACTGCACTGAAAGAAAACTGGCGTTTTACGACTGGTGTTTTCAAAGTGCTCATTTCCAGCACTTTACTCCAAACAAATTTTCGGAAGTGGTGCGATACAACACGCTGGAACGCTCTGCCTTGGTGCGACAAAGGACGCTCCTGAAAGCAGCACAATTATGAATTTGTTCGACAGTTAATTATGGTTAGCATAGTTTTGCGAATACTGTGGATGATTCATCATGCCACCCAATGAAAACGTTACTGAAAAACACTAACTTGGCAATTTAAAAAATATGCTGCTGAACCAGACCATCAAAGGCGCAAGTAAGGCACATTTTCCGTAACTTTTCCATGACTTGAGTTTTAATCCATGCTCGAATCAGGTAAAGTAATTCGCCAAAAAATTTTGAAAAATGTGTCTCATTCAACAGCCTGAAATCGTTGGTCAACTGCTGCTAGCGAGCAGCCCACAATAAACAGCGCAGCCGTTCGACACTGTACATTGCGCAATCATTGCTGAGCTTGAACGACTATCAGCGTTTTGTGCTTTCATTAAAGTTGCAAATTTACCAAGTAAGAAAAGCTCCCTGTGCTTCTTTCCCTGAAAGGCGCAGCCGTTAGATATTTGCGATCCAGAAAATAGTATGAGCAAAGGAAAAAAAGCACATTTGATCATTAGCGAGACCGTTGTCAGCACAGATCTCACTCAAAAAACAACTCATCAGCATTATCAAACGCAGAATGAGGTGTTCTTCGTTTGGAGTCTTACTTTGGCTTCATCGGCGTACAGATAGATCTGGCGCGTTAAATTGTCGGTCATGAACGACAGCTGCAAGCCGTTGGGGTTGCTTATCTTTTCAGGTGCTAGTGAAACGCCCAGACCAAGCAGGGTTATAACGTGTTTCGGTTCCTTCGCCTAAACAACAACGGAATTAGGAGAAAGTAAGGTTGACAGTGAAATACGTGTCTAAATAAGCAAAAGCAGCCATTCACATGTCCATAAAACACGTGGTAAATTTAAACTAACAAACCGACAAAACAAAGGTAAGCATATTGCATTTTTGGCAAATTCTTTCCAATGCTTTCTTTGAAGTGCTTTTAGTGTGTCTTGCCACTTCTACGCAGTTCAAAGATTCTATGCCAGTACTGCCTGCAAACGTTTGCAGTAGCTCCAACATGGGCTTCAGTATTCCTCTTCTTGCCTGTAATTTTTCACTAATGTCGCTCGCACACGGCAATTTCTCCAGTGAAAAACGTGCACGGTGACGTGCTTTCCCTCCCATGATTAAAAGGTTTCTTTCCGTCACATGATTAACAGGTTTGCGCCGCGCTGGGTGAAATCACTGTTTAGAAAATCCGGCGCGCAGGCGGCGTGCGGTCAACGTCTATGTTTTCCGTGACAAAAATGGTTATTAGGCAAATGTTTCTTCTTTGGGAGAAAACCTTAAAAACACTGCATTGCTTTTCTTTTATCAAATATATTATTTTTTATTAAAATAAAATCAGTTTGCATTTCCTGTAAACTTTCAACAATACCGCTTATTTTTCTACTAACGCCAGCGACTTTGGCATACGTCAAAATTGCGATTAATGAATAAGTGCGATTCACTGCATCAGGCTAAAATGCTTCAACGGCCCGAGGTTTTAAGGCAGCCTGAGATGAATGGGTCTTAGAAGTCAAATTAAATTTTTGCAATACGGCCAGATTCGCTAAACGCAGCCATAACTAAAGATTTGTTAAGTAACCTAAGCTACACCAATTGTTTTCATCAAAGATAAAAATTTTTTTAATACGAAAATAAGATTCGCTTCACGATACTGGATTAAAGAAACAAATAAAAACCACTTAAATTTTATCGTGTTAGTTTTAACCACCTCAGAAATGTTGATGTTGGCAATCACTGGCAGAAACGAAATATACATTACTGAACAGCTTACGTCTGGTTTCACATAGTATTTCAGTGTCCCTTCTTCAGCGTTTAAAATAAACCTTCTGAGCTTGAACTGCTTGTCATCTTTTCCCCGCTTCCACAATTTTCCGTCTTTCCTGCCTGTTTCGTAATGTGCCGTGCCCCCTTCTGTTTCGAATTCTTTACGTGCGTATTTGGCGTGTATGAAATGTTCCTTGTACGCTCTGCAAAACACAGGGCAGTCAAACAAGCAAACAGCAGCTTTCGAGAAGAAAAAATATTTTCGCACTAACAAAACATAACCTGTTAACAAAAACGTACGGGGAGCTGGATATTTTCAAAAAATTAAACAACTCCTGCGTGCCGTTGCCTTCATTCGTGGTAATTTGCCAAACAAGTCAATACAACCAATAGGACGAGGAAGATAAAGGATGATCCACACAGCCATACATCAAGCAAGCCAGGTGTTTATGTGACATTGCTTGAGGAAAATAGATGAAATCAAGACCATCAGTGTAAAACACTTACTTCAGCATTGGTTTAACCAGGAGAAATGTAAGTATACAGTATACACATTAGTGTAACTTTTGCCGCCCCACTAATGCCGTTCACTAGTCAAAATAGGACATCAAAAAGTGTACATCAACAATGTTTTTTCCTGTTCTGAGTTGAGCCCAGAACCAGTGTTCCCTCCAAGAAAATTTTAAACTGAATAAATGTTTTTCTCGTGAGCATGAATAATTTAAGGCTGAGTTAGCAGAATTCTGAATGAATTACAAACTTCGTGAATTATTAAAATAAATACAAAATCTTATCAAAATACAAGCAAGGCACACATTTAATTCAGTTAGCTCTCATTGTTTTCCTGTTTTTCTCCCATTTTAAAGAATGTTGAAATTTCACGAGAATGAGGCTTTACTTTGCAAACGATCTGGTGGTACTGCGCATTTGTGCACCTTAGCGGGAACACTGATCAGACTAGCATCTTCAATGGCAGAAATTACTCAAGATGTAGCAGCTTACTGATACTTGAAAGCACATTAGTGAAACAAAACATAACAAGTCACAATACTAATCGATTGAAATTCTGCGACTTACAACACATATAAATGCACTAACAAACATACTGTGGGTCAGTTGGCTCAGGTTTCTTGTAGTAAATTGGTATGTAGCGTTCCAAAACAGCATTAACAATTGCATTTCCTTTTCCACACATAACCTGCCAGAATACAAGCAAGGGCAAATTGTATTGTATTTATCAATGAGTAAATTTCCCTAACTTAAATACTATCCCCGCAAACATGCATACACAACAAACTACAAAGCACCACTATGCCAGAATACAATAATTTCATCACCAGACTGCTTAATCCACAGCATTATTGATTGCTATTAAACAATGTGTCACATCCTATCAGTACATATTTTTGAAAATTCTTGGATGCCGGTATATAAGCCAAGCATGAGTCATTTACTGGCAAGTATGAACTTAATAAAAGTGCCATGCACATCATTTTCATCAAATACTCTTTGAACATACCTCAACAGCATCATCCGACCACTGATCTAGCCGACATGATTTGACCCGACTAACATGTGTTCCAAGCATTCTATGAATACCAGAACAGTTTACACAAACGAAAACTCCAACATTGCTTGAGGCCCACTCAGGATCTGAAAAAATAAATTTCAATAAAATTTCAAATACAATGCAAATGAGCACTGAATTTCATCTTAGAACCCATGTCAGAGAAAGTTCTCTACCAAAAACAAAGCTGGCACTAACTGCCTGTCCAACTCATCAATACACAGACACAAAAAATGAGAGGATATCCTATTACTGAGACCCATCAAGGAGTCTTGGAACACAAGAAACTTTTTTAGCAAGGAAGCAAAGGCTAATACAATACATATTTGATGTCAGTAAGTAAATCACTATCACAGTGATTTCTCTAAAACTTCTTTTAAATGCTATAAAATTATTAAATTTTTAATGCTAAAGAATTTCAATGTGATTACCCAACTCTTTTTTCCAGAGAATTGCCAATACAAATGACTAACTATGAATGGTTCTCACAAGCATTATATATGCAAGCAATATACCATTCAGAAGTCTATTTCCAAATTATGTATTCTACATTTGTATAAAAAGTTAAATTTCATATAAAGCAATTAGTACACAATGCTTAACACTGAATGACAGACACCCACTCCCACTACCAAATGCAAACTATCACTGCCAAACCAAAGGTCTTGAAATTTTTCAAGAGACACCATACTGTGATGAAAAGTGTTAGTTCTCAGATGAATGGATAAATTTTATCAGTGTTGTGTTGATTACGACTATAATTCTTCAGGCAATTACTTGAAAGCATTGTATGAAACACGCTGTTTATTAAAGAGTAATGTACCTTATTGTTGCAATATATTCTAAAACAATGCAAGCATCACAGGTGGTAAATTGTGTTTTGACAGGTGATAATTAAGACAAACACTTACTATCCATATATACAAATTGTAGTTGTGACATGCAAACCAAAATCAATAGTCCTAGATTTCTTTAAAATGGCCATCGGGCACTAAAGATGACCAACTAAGCCATGACTTGTCGAATTATAATGAAATACCTCTGCAATGAATGATTTACTATACTATCAACCAAATGTTAATTTTTCCTTAATATTTAAAACTGGAAATACTTGAACAATTTAGCTACCACAACTCTTAACACTTTTGGTACCAGGATGCGTATATGGACAAAATAGGTTTTTATAGAACAGATACAGCAATACGTACAAAATAAATCTGAAACTGGCTGCTATTGGATACCACCTGTCCTTTTCTTTCAGAAGTTCATACATGTACATATGAAAAATATGAAGAGAAAAAATAAATTTAACAATTTAAAGAGTTGTTTCAGTTTCGATTTTAATGTGTTTTGTGAAACTCGCATGTAAACATGATAATGGTAACTTCAAAACCACCTGGTATCAATGTTGTTTTCCTAGGAAAAAAGTTTACACGGCCTAGAATGTAGTTTGGCCACAGTATCAAAAAAATGTAAATACAGTAGGTAAAAACTAATAGTTGATAATAATTACATGGAACTGGCTATGGAACTACCCGTGGATCTTCTTATTTCAAAACTTATTTGATCGCACCACCTCGCATGACGCGGTTCGAATAAAGCAGTCAGTTTGTCACTCAAGTGTCGTCACCCTGATAGCACAGTGGGTGCGTTTCAAGTCTACTGCGTCAATGGTTTTCAGGTCACCTCTCACTTTGGCGACTTATGTTTTGGTAGTGGTAACAGGTTGCACAATTAAATTCTTGGGACCAGTTTTTCTTTACTTTAATCAAAACTTTCCAAACTTTTGGTTTACAGTTTAGCGTTAGGATTAGGGCTGCAGTTAGGGTTACTGTGTTTCTACCAAGCCTACTGCATTCTCATGTGCGTTACTGTCAGTTACAGGAGGCGGTCAAATAAGGTTTCAAATTTGATGATCCGTGGGCAGTTCTGTAGCCACAGCCTAATTAAATTGCCCAAAATAAAGTGTCACAAAACAGACTTTAATATTAATAAAATTATCTGATGGAGTTGGTTTTTGCCCAGGTCAGAAACTGACATTGATTTTAAAAACACAGTTGTTGTAACTGTTAAATATGCATTAACATGTTTTGTAACCATTACATTTAACAAAGGATCTAATCATAGCAGCCAAAGAAGCCATGAGTAGATAAAGTCCATCAATTTAAAATAATGGTTCAAGACACAACTAGACAATGGTTCAAAACCTAACTACTAGAGCCTAACTGGAATTCAAGATCTTTTTTCAGGAGTATATATTTATTGGTGATCAGAAAAAAGGTGCCCTGAAAAAGGCGGAACTCTGTAAATAGCGGAGTTTGGTGGTGGAGGTTTGATGACATAACCAGAGTTGCTAAAACCAATATTTTGCGTTGAGCAATGAGAACTAAACGGTAGTAAAAAGAACTGTACTGCAAAAGGTGATATTATACTACGGTAAAAAAAGTCTATTTTGAAGTTAGATAATTTTTGGTTATCTGAGTTTCACAACGGTTCGGGGACAAAAAATAGGCTGTAACAGTTGTGAATGTAAAAAATTTTTAAACATCTCAAACTTCCATGCATTCCATGTGTGGGGTAAACGTGTATTAAGTTGCAACGACACATTTTTCTTTCACTTTGTTAACTTTTGCAACACAACTTTTTTTTCCACTCCGGTTACGTCATCAACCTTGGAAACCTAGCTCCGCTATTCACGGAGCTCCACCTTTTACAGGGTACCTAGAAAAAACTAGTACGTGACAGCAAAAAATTACACCCAGCTGTGTTCTACTTGAACGAAAAGTTTTGCATGAAAGACAAGACTTACCTTGTCTGACAAAACAAATACAAACCAACTCCATGCAAAAATGTTGTGGAAAAATTTGCACAAGCAAAAACGCTTAATTCCACCATAGTTTCAATCAAGACAAATCTGCTCATTGTTTGATGGTAGTATATGGCTATCCTTACATAAAGAAATGGAACAAGCGCAAAACTTGCAGACTTGTAATCAAGAAAATTGGAAAGAAACCCACATGTAACAGGATTATACAATAATCCCTAACTTGAAACAACAGTGAATTTCCAGTAATTGCTTACCAGGCATATTACAATCGGCACAAGTCTTGTTCCCAGGTTGCTGAAGTAGTTCCAGCAAAATCCTTTTATTTCGTTCGCCCATTGGTGTTGCATTTAAAGTAATTCAGAAAAACAGGCATTGTATCTCACAGAAACTTGCCATGAACTTGGACGGCCATTTCGTTACTCCACATTGACATTCCTCCAGATAAAAAAACTTCTTTGTATGTCTTTCATTTAGACTTCAGTACAAGTAGGCTATGCTCTAACCTGAGTCAGCAGTGCCGCTAGGTCAAAAATAGCCCAAATTTTTGCCTAGCCTGAATAATTCAAATATATAATACTGTTTTGAAATAACTCATCCAACATTCCATAATTCAATTCATATTGGGTTTTCAACTCAATAAGCTAGCCGTCCCTATCACTATGGACCCTGCCATAATCATTAATTGCAAAACATAAGTCAAAGATTAGGTTATTTTATAGCATGTCAAGAAACCATTTGAAGAACATGCATTGTAATACAATATAAGAAAGTTGCTTTTTTAATATTCTGTTAATTTTACATTTTTCTATACACAGCAGAGTTTTCTATTAGTACTATCAGTGTTCTCCAGCCAGCACTGATGTACTTGACACCATGGGCGCAGTTAGGTGGGTGACACGTACCCCCCACTTTTTCAGACAGGGAGACATAAAATGTCATGTACCCCCACATTTTCTCCTTAGGTTTGTAATTGGTTTCACACCAACCTGTCCCCCCCACATTTTACAACAAAAATGCGCCCATGCTTGACACAACTTCACTTTCAACATGTTCTACATGGCTATATTTAACCTACCCAGCTATTGATCCTACCTGTTGCTCTCTCCCCCAGCTCTCTTGCACAAAATGTGTCAACAGGTGTTTTTTTATACCCGAGAAAGATTTCAGAGCAACTTTGCCTGCATTTAACACATGAGCAACGTATCACAATCCAAACAAGCAACTTACCTTCATGAAATCAGTAGTTCTTTTTGGCAAAATTATACAGGTTGGCAAAGTAGCATTCACTATGAAAAATCTAGCGCGTAAAATCAACTGACGTGTAAGACTAAGTGAAATATTTTCAGTGTGCGATCTGTTGCAGTTGGCTGCATCGCTTTGAACTACTGAGGCAAGCACAAGAAAAAGATGGGGCATTAACTAACTGCAACAGACCGCAGTAGAGTGAACTCAGTTAGTAGTAGAGTAAACTCAGTGAGGGAGCTCTATTGCTGCTGGTTGCTTTCCTGTTAGTTAATGGTGCTTTCCTGTTAGCTGGTTGCTTTCCTGTTAGTTTCCTGTTACCAAAAAAAAAGAAAATTTATGCGCGTAACACCTGAAGGGGGGCCCCAAAAAGGGGGGCCAGAGGCAAGTGCCTCAATCGCCTCCCCTTAAACACACCACTGCATATGACTCTTCTAAAGGGGACGTTTCTGTTTGTTTCATTTCAGTCACTAGATTTGGAGTGCCACGTAAAGGAAACTCAGTTGTTAGGTGTGCCGCAACCAAAAAAAATTTAGGACTCACTGCTGATCTGTCCTGGTTAGATCATATATCAGCAATGAACATTCATTTAAGATAGAACCTAGTGTCATCCAAGGATAAGTTTTGCATAAATTGAAGTAAAGGTTTTTTTTTCACCTTTATTCCAAGCACTTCTTTTCAGCATTTGGACAACACAAAAATCTTTGTTTCTGATGTGCATTTCTTTGTTAGTAAACCTTCGATAACTGGTTTGTTTAACTTATATTAATTTTCGAAATAAAGTAGAAAAATAACATTTAATTTAAGCCACAAACAAATATCTAATTTCATTTTATTCAAGCTTCAGACAAAAAGTAAACCCTATGGTCATATCTTTATTAATTTTTAATTTTCTTGGAAGAGTAACTAGCTGTTCCCTGATAACACCAATCTCATTTCTTTACTTGCATGGTTAGAACAGAACATTCAGCATAGCAGTACACGTGTGTGAGTGCATCTGCAGTGGCGTTTAGGTGTCTCTAGTGAATAATAATGCTAGTTCATATTTAACGATATTCACAAACCTGTAGTGGGTTTGACAAGGTTAATTATAGCAACTTAATCTTCAAAACAACGAAAAATCACCATGCAAGATAGACATTAATGTTGGCCCCCTTCTTCCTGGCCCCACAGTGCCCCCACTTTTTTAATTCTAGAATCGCCACTGCCTCTGCGGTGAGTGTGGCGCAGAAGAACAAACCGTTGACCATGTTGTCCTCCAATGACCAATCTACCGGCC
>Ga0210059_1008979_pt1 | contig 15671 bp, 7 predicted proteins | sample Ectturendosymbi2_FD_188042 | JGI IMG/M metagenome (GOLD analysis project Ga0210059, IMG submission 188042) | Ecteinascidia turbinata endosymbiont from Florida, USA - Sample 2 (SPAdes) (version 2) | ecosystem: Host-associated > Tunicates > Ascidians > Unclassified | place: Key West, Florida... | reverse complement strand
CAGGTATGGTACGCAGATGATAGCTCTGCAGTCGGATCACTGGCAGGAGTAAAAAAATGGTGGGAATACCTACAGGCCAATCGACCAGACTTTGGGTACTGCCCTAAACCTGCAAAGACAATCCTAATAAAAGAAGGTAGTCTAATGCAAGCCGCACAAAAAATCTTTAAAGATGATGGAATCAAAATCAAAGAACAAGGTGAACACCTCTTTGGATCTTTAATTGGGACAGAATCATTCAGGGAACAATACATTAAAAACAAGGTTGGGGTTGGGTAAAAGACCACCAATCACTTTCAAAGTTCGCACGAGATGACCCTCAAGCAGCATACTCAGCATTCACCAAAGGATTATCCTCCAGATGGACCCTTTTCCAAAGAACAGTCACTGTGCCTGATGCGAGTGAATCATTTGAACCATTTAAAAACGCCATCAGAGATCAATTGATTCCTGCTCTTGTAGGACGAGAAGTTAGTGATGCCAAAAGACAAATGCTAGCTCTCCCTCTTAGGCATGGTGGGCTAGGTCTGACAGATCCTTGGGAAACCGCCAAAACAGAATACGAGCATTCCACCCAGATCATTAATTAACTAACAGCCAAAATCTACACTCAAAAGCTCGATCTTGACTACAACCCCTTGGACCAGCAGTTTACCAGACACACGAAAAACAGAATACGACAAGAGAAAAATTAAATATGCAAAAACATCCATGATCAACTTTTGGCAGAAATCACCCCTGAGTCACAACAACTCATAAAAGGAGCAATGGAAAAAGGGGCATCTTCTTGGCTGTTAGCCTTGCCAATCAAAGCAATTGGATATGCACTAAACAAACAAGAATTTACCTATGCATGAGATATGGATGGAAGGTGAAAGGCATACCCACAAAACTGTGCTTGTGGAGAGACAAACTCTGCGGATCACAGCCGCATATGCAAACTGGGTGGTTACACTTCAATGAGGCACAACTCAGTGAGAGACACTGAGGCATAGATGAGACTAGGTTTGTAGGGATGTTCAGACTGAACCCACACTTCTACCAATCAATGAAAATGACTATGAAAGAAAAGTCAACACTGCTGACAATGCAAGGTTGGATATCTCTGCGAGAGGACTGTGGAAAAGCTGTGAGAAAACTTTCTTTGACATAAGGATCACACATCCCACCTCACAGTCTTATTCTAGGAAGTCTCCGGCAGAGCTCTACCAACAACATGAAAAAGAGAAGGATAAGTACAACCAAAGAGTGATTGTCATAGAGAAGTCTTCATTCAATCCCCTTGTCTTCACAACAACCGTAGGGATGGCACCAGAATGCAACAGAGTCAACAAAAGACTGGCAGAAAAAATAGTTGAAAAACGCAGGGAGTCATATGCATATGTCATAACATGCATAAGGACAAAGCTCAGATTTGCCCTTTTGAGGAGCACGCTTGCTGCAATACAAGGATTAAGGCAAACGAAGTAATGTCCACCTCCAAGACCTCACAGACATTGACTTCAGCTTAATTCCTAGGCCAACAGTCATATAATGCTGAACGACGGTGTCAATGACATGACACCAGTTATATTTGTGAAATAAGTGGTTAGTTTACATAGATAAGTTGTGACTTTGTGAAACTATGCCTTAGAACTAAATACTTCTCCAACCTAAACGTATTTTGTTTTTCATGTACCTAACACTTATTGGAATAAATAATGATTACTGCTAATAATACTATAACCTGTCCATACCCTTTACTCTTCAACTTCATTTGGTGACACCATGCATCTGGTTGGGAACAACTCATCCATGCAACCCACCTCACTATGGTCTGTGGGTAAATCTACATTTCTTCACGATTTGTATTTATAAACATTGTTTTCTTTCCATGCTACTTTGTAATGAAATGTATTAAGATGTCTTGCTCTCTGCCTCATAACCATTATTGCTGCTTGCTTCCTTCAACTGTATGCTTGCCTCACCTGCTTATCTGTACATGCCTCATCTCTTCACCCATTGCTTGCCCACCATCATCTGTGCTATGTTGATGTCTATTGGGTCTTTTTTGTTTTTTTTTTATTTTTTCATTTGTCCGAAATGGTGATGATTATGTTGCTATCTTCATCTGTGTTTTTGTTCATGTTTTTTTTTTGTTGTACTTGGCTGTTCACATCATGCTTTCTTTTTACACATTCTGTCATCTTCTATGCAGTACTGTACCCAACAGAACATGAGTGAATTATTTGAACCACAGGATAACGCCATCAGAAAACAATTGATTCCCGCTCTTTACAGGAGAGGAAAGTGATGCAGAAACATTTACAAAGACCAATATCCTACTCCTAGCCCTTCCTTTCAGGCATGGTCCTGGGCTACTGCAGTAGGTCTGACAAATCCCCAAGAAAATACTAAGACTGATGCCAATTACTCTGCTCAGATCACTCCTAAACTAACAGACAAAATTTACAAATAACAACTCGATCTTGAATGAAGACAACCCCTAAGACCAGTAAAGTAATACAGCATCAGTGTTGCCACTCTATTGTCACGGAAAAGTACTAGTTCATGATGATGATAACACTACAAAAACACTACATTAAAAAAAAACACTAGATTACAAAAGCAAACTTACACACACTGAAAATGCCCAGAAAATGCGTTGCAATGCCAACCATAGACATCATGCAACTCATTGTAAACCGGAGACAAAGAAAACGGGATATAGCAGCAACGTTTGTGTTTGTTTGTACAGGTCACTGAAACTTTTAACAGATGAGTGATGACCAAGCGCTTTCGCAGCGGTTTAACTCAAAACATATTATATTCATTGTCTTGTGCAATAATTTAAAATTGGTAGTGTCTATTTTACCACCGATTTTCTGGCGGCAGCAGATTGGCTGGAGCTATTATTATGCCGCCAGTCTGATGTAATTCGAATGAAAAGGTCAGTTTGTCATGCAATCACTGTGCGGTTCATAGTGTAGTGGTTATTGCTTATTCTTCATGTCTAGTATGCCATTGGTTTTCGGTTCGAATCTCACCTTAGTGACTTTTTTTTGCTTTTTTAAAAACTTTTCCATTAGGTGTTACCTTTAGGGTTAAGTTAGGGGTTAGCATTATATTATGCTTAGAGCTTTGGTTTAGCTTTAGGGGTTAGCATTTGGGTTAGGGGTTGGCGTTAGAGTTAGGGTGAAAGGTTAACATTAGGGGTTTGTGTTAGGGTTAGCATTGGAGTTTAGCGTGAGGGTTAGCATTAGGGGTTTGCATTAGGGTTATGGGTTAGCGTTAGGGCTTAGTGTCAGGGGGTTGCATCAGGGTTAGCATTAGGAGTTAGCATTAGGGGTTGGGGTTTACATTAGGGTTAGCATTAGGAGTTAGCATTAGGGGTTGGGGTTTAGATTAGGGTTAGCATTAGGGATTAGGGGTTACCATTAGGGGTTAGCATTACAGTTTGGGGTTAAGGTTATGGTTTGGGGTTACGGTTAGGGTTTATGGTTAGGGGTTAGCGTTAGGGTTTGGAGTTAGGGTTAGGGCTTAGTTTTAGGGTTTATCTTTTGTTTTTACTTCGTTTCTGCCAAGCTTTGAACTGGCGGCACAATAGCTCCAGCGAAGCCGTTGCCCTTGGCATTTTGGCGGCAAAATAGACACTGCCTTTACAATTTATTAATGAGGTAGAATTTAATTTGTAGGAAATTACTAACAATTTCACTGTAAGTTAAATCTCAATTGCAGTTACAATCACAGAAAATTGTGCAATTAATAATTACATGCAGCTCACTCATATAAAACACCAGGTAGGTAGATAGCCATAGAAAAAACACTAGAACACTAGATGAAATGAAAAAACACTAGATGTAGTGGAAAAACACTAGGAGTGGCACCATTGTACAGCATAGTACCAGACTGAGACCAGGGTTGCCAGTTTTATTTTTTCAAAAAAGGCCATTAACCTTCAGTAAAAAAAGGCCAAAAACGGCCAACAAAATGCTGAAAAAAGCCAAACATTCATTTAAAAAAAGCCAAAAAAGAGCCAAACCAATCACTTGACAAAGTCAAATTCATTAACCAATTTGCTCCTCACAACTCAAATTCACACAAAAACACATCATCTTGTAGTCTTGTGTACTCACAGCGCCTCCACAAAAAGCAATTAATTCAAAACTTTTTAGAATTTGGGCAACCCTAATTGTAGGGAAAAAGGGACATAGGGAAATAGGGAAGTGCTTCCCCACAAAATTTTCTTCCCTACGTTTAGTGTAGACACTAAATGTAGGGAAATAGGAAAAACAAGACGAAGACTTTCCCTACTTTCAGGTTCAGCACTAAATGCAGGGAAACAGGGAAAGCAAGGCGAAGACTTTCCCTATGTTTCGGATCTACACTAAATGTAGGGAAATAGGGAAGGCAGGGCCAAGACTTCCCTACGTTTAGAGCCAGCACTAAATGTAGGGAAATAGGGAAGGCGGGGCGAATACTTTCTCTACGTTTAGAGCCAGCACTGAATGTAGGGCAATAGGGAAAGCAAGGCGAAGACTTTCCCTACGTTCAGGTTCAGCATTAAATGTAGGGAAATAGAGAAGGCAGAGCGAAGACTTTCCCTATGTTTAGAGTCAGCACTAAACGTAGAGAAATAGGAAAGGCGGAGCGAAGACTTTCCCCAGGTTCAGGTTCAGCACTAAATGTGGGGAAACAGGGAAAGCAAGGCGAAGACTTTCCCTATGTTTCGGATCTACACTAAATGTAGGGAAATAGGGAAGGCAGGGCGAAGACTTTCCCTACGTTTGGAGCCAGCACTGAATGCAGGGAAACAGGAAAGGCGGGGCGAAGACTTTCCCTCCGTTCAGGTTCAGCATTAAATGTAGAGAACTAGGGAAGGCAGAGCGAAGACTTTCCCTACGTTTAGAGCCAGCACCAAATGTAAGGAAATAGGGAAGGCAGGGCGAAGACTTTCCCCACGTTCAGGTTCAGCACTAAATGTAGGGAAATAGGGAAGGCAGAGCGAAGACTTTCCCTATGCTTAGAGCCAGCACTAAATGTAGAGAAATAGGAAAGGTGGGGCGAAGACTTTCCCCAGGTTCAGGTTCAGCACTAAATGTAGGGAAATAGGGAAGGCAGAGCGAAGACTTTCCCTACGTTTCGGATCTGCACTAAAGTCAGTCAACACCACCGCATCATATACTTGCTCGTTATGTGAGACTGAGTCCTTTTTAAAGTGTATGAACAAAGCACAGCCTGAGCCGGAGATATGTCATAAAAAAAGCACAGCTCTGGAGCCGGAGCCATGCCTACGAAAACAGAGAACGCCGGAGCCAATTTATTTTTACGAGCTCGGCGGAAGTGCTGGTAAGGAAAAACCAAAACAGGCAGGAAATATCCAGAAATTTGAAACATTTTCAGATGGGAACTGGTGACAACACGGACTGTTATTTTCAATAAACCAGATGGAGTCTTGAATTTAAAAGTCCTAATTCTTTAACTGTGGAATCCAATTTCAAATGAAACTCAAAAACTTAACAACATACAGCTATTTAACAACAAACACATGGAAATTCATTTCTAATAAAGCAGTGGAAATCCGGTCCCGATCCTAAATTTTTCAACCGATTTACAGTCTGGTTTCTGTCCAAATCAAAAAAAGGTTCGTTGCAGTCCGTTTCCAGTCCATTCCTCAAATCTATTGTCTGGGTCAATGACGTACCCGAGTCATTTTGGATGTGTCAGACAGAGATGAGTGGACTGTCATATTTTTCGATCCAGATCCAGTCCTAAATTTCTAAAACTCACTCCAAGTCCAACCATAGTCCAAAAAGTTTAAGAAATTTTAAATCCAAGTCCAGATAAAGTCAAACAAATTGACTAAATACAGCTTTATAATGAAAAAAATTATTCAAGTCTTTTCCATTAACTCAGTCCTAATCCGGATCCTAAATTCATCAATCGATTTACAGTCCGGATCCAATCCAGAATCAACAAAATTCGTCATAGTCCACATCCAGTCTAATCCAAGTCCAGTCCAATGCTCATCTCTGGTGTCAGAGTCTCAAGCCCTTAGAGTCAGAGTAGTCGCAGTGCAAGGTGTAGGACAGTGTTGTTCCGGATCCGTATTTTTGGAGTCCGATCCGGCAGAATTATGAGATTTTTTGGATCCGGGGCCGGTTGGATATCATTTTTGCTCAAGCCAGAACCGGATTATCCAAAACGTTTTGAAACAATTTTTTTGCGTTTTGTTTTTTACTGCGAAAATTTTAGCGATAACTTGAGAGATCTGATGCTGGATGATGTGGTTTATATTGTTCTGTAAATTATCACGCATGGTTGACTTTCACACCGCAGTCGCGAGGTGACGTGAGTCGGACCGACTTCAGTCGCCCTTAGCTATGGCTATTGCATTGTTAGGCATGTAAGTAAAGTTGGTGTACTTTTCACGCCAAGCAAGAAACCAACATTCCAAAAGCTGTCTAATATGTCTATGTGTATTCAGTCAGTTGCTGGTTGAGATTGGGTTAGCCAACACTAATTAGTGCAATGGATTCTTCAATGATACAAGCACTTGTTAAAAGTGACAAAGTTATTTTTAAAAAAAGTAAACATGCTGTAGTATAAGTGCAGTATGGGATCAATTCATCTTGTACATTCCAAAGACAGTGAAAGTTCATATTCTACAGGACATGTAAAATGTGTGTCATGCACTTCACTGATATGAAACATGATTTGGCAAGAACAAGAAGTGGAATAACTCATTTACAGTACAGCAGCATAGCAAAAGATGCAAGGCTAAATCCAAGACAGCATAACCAATCATCATCATCAAGCTCTTTGCAGCAACATAAGCTTGGCTCATTTTTTAGCCTAAATGTAAGATTCCTGCTTAACTAAAAGTAAATATCTGTTTTTGCTGGACCCAGGACAGCACTTGATTTCATTGTGCATGACAATAGACCACTCCATGCAATCAAAGCAAAAGGCTTGTAATCACCTTTTAGTACTTGCATTAAAATTGGTGCTGTTGCAACCTCTCCAGTAGTGTTGTGTTGAATGTGTGATTCACCACGAACGGGGTGTGTGCGAAGAACAACAGATATATATACGTGGCGCGAACAAGCAATAATAAGAGAGATTGCGACGCATGGTCTCTACTGTTGCATGATGCCACAGTGCGAAGCTTTGCGCACTTGCTGCTCGGGCTTTTCCAATCGCAACAGTTTCAAATGTGGCAATGTCACTGTTGATACTATTCTGCCAAAAGAAACATGATGACAAGTGCAAATTGGTGAAAGCTAATTTAGCAAGAGAAAAACAAAAAGCCATTGCTAATAATGGATTAGAACTGAGTAGCCACACAGTTTTAGTAGAACAAAACTCAATTTTTCCCCTACTTGGCATTTCTTATAATAATGAAAAGTGTAATTTCTTTCTTTAACTGAAATGTGAGTTTTACAAAATTAGATGAAACTCTTTTTTACTTGTTGAACCTCATATAATTATCCAACTTCTCAACTCAATTTTGCCAGTGAAATGTCTTGCTTTCTTACCTTCCTTTCAGTGTATGCAGTCTAACCAAAAAAAAACACACAATTAAGACTTTGTTTACAATGCATAATGTCCTTCCTGATTGTAAACAATATCTAAAATTGAATTGAAAGTGTTGTACAAATATGCAAATCCCTAACTACAATTTGTTCATATTGATTCCTTAAGCAAAACTTAGTTTTATTTGTTGTTGTGTTTATTTATTAGCCTTAAAGTCAAAATTTGGAAACACAAGTCATGTGGGATGTCGTGCAAATTAAAACACTATGCCCATACTTCATTGCTAGTGTTCAAATTTCTTTGCCCTTTTATATTTCTATTTAACTTAATCAGAACCTACCTGGAGAAGAACCCAATTGAATTTGCAGAAGAAAGCATAAAATATGACAAAATGAAACCAACTAAAAACCCATAAATATGACAAAATGAAACCAACTATGCTTTATTCAAAGCACAAAGTTTTTAAAATTACAAACTTATTTAAATTGTCGCTTTCCAAATTCTTGTATATACACATTTGATAGTTAACCACCTAAAAACTTTGATTACTATTTTTCTGGTACTTGCATCAGTCCACAAATGTCAAACAGGGTTTTCTCTTGCAAACATATCATTTACCCGGAATGAAAATGCATCTTGGTCGACTTTCTTCAAAGGTCATTGGTCCCAAGATATTTCTAAAGAGATTAAATTTACCTTGCTTTGTTCATTTTCAAAAACAATACCCAAATGACCTGTTATCTTGCCAAAAGATCTGTTGATTTTCATTTGATATGCTGTCATCGCTGTCAATTATCTGTACTATTGTTTTGAGTACGTTTTTGGCTTTTGTATATTTTACCTCTCAGTTGCATATCTCTTACCTCGCCAGTTGCTCATTCCACCCTATCTTATATATAGGCATCCTTATGTTGTGTTTATTTGCCTTATCTGACTTTGTTTGCATGCATTTTGGTGCTTTCATTATTCTTTCATTAAATATTATGTCTTTAATTCAAAATTGCTTTGTGCTTGCAATAGATGTTGTGTAGTTGACCCATACGACCTTTCGCCAACACTCTGTGATTCAAATACCACATCAATTTGCTAAACCTGAAATTTAGTGTGTTTTTATATTTTCATCAGCATGAAATTAATTTCTGCTTTGTGAAGTTATTCTTTTTCCTTCTGCTGTATTTGAAATTTGAGTCAAAAAATGCATTAATAAACCATTTAATAGCAACAGTGTTCGTAGGTTAGTTCTTCACTTTGCTGTTTTCTTCACCCAAACACAGAGAAATACGCCACAGTATTTGACAAATTTTGCAACATATGTTTTTTTTTTCATGCAGTCTCTGTTAGGTTGCTTGGCTAAGAGTATATGTTTTGTTTGTTTTTCTGTGCAGTGTTTTTTTGACTTGTAGTCACTGTTGGGCTGTTTTTTTCTAATGGTTTGATTCACTTCTTGCTATTTTGTTATTTTAAGGTTTCCATTGTAGGTTAATGGTTGTGAATATTTGCATTATGTTGGATTTAACAAAGCGTGTACATTTCTCATAAAGAGAAAGGTAGGTTGCTACAAGTTGCCCATTGTGAGACTTTAGCTTTATTCAGAGATTACTGCTAGTGGGGAACTTTTTAACTGAGATTAGTTTATGTGGTGGATTCAATTTCGTACAAACTTCAGAGGGTTACATGGACTTGATTGGTTTTGTTCGTGTTTTGGGAGTAATGGTCTGTCTCATGCTTTGGGGAGTAAAGGTCTGTGTCATCAAAGTATAAACCGAAAACACCCCTATAAGCACTTAAGCAGGGCCGCTAGCAAGGGTCAATAGGTCAGATCCTGATCTGAAAATTTTGCTCAAAACAATCCAATACAGATCAAAAACCATCATCATTACCATATTCCCTGGTTGTGAGCCTGCCTAGTGCCTATATAATTACTAAATTCAAGAAATATGGCAAAAAATTGTTATTGTGATTGGAATCTGGTATGATGATGGTTTTGGATTTTCGGGTCTGGATCGGATTATGTTTTGAGCAAAATTTTAGGATCAGGATCGGATTCGGATACTATTGAAATTTTTCAGAGCGGATCGGATTATCAAATTTCAATATCCGCACAACACTGGTGTAGGAGCAGGCAAATTTTTGGTGGTGTGAAGGATTTTTGGTCGAATTTTCGCAGAATTGCCTGAAAAAATTTGGACCACTTTTTGTGCGAATATTTTCTCATGAAGACCGGTTTTCTATTGACCTCCAAAAATGAAAAAGCATTCATGTGAACAATGGTGGGTTTAGGGTTGGGGGGGCCCGAGGCAAGACTAAAAAGGGGGGCCCTCTGATGACGTCATCATACTCAGCCAACCGTGATTATCACTTTCGATTTGCCTAAGATACGACCACCCAAGGGTATGTTTCTGAGACTACGGCATAACTGAAATAGCAGAAGGAGAAAATGCAAAAGGGTTTTCATGATACACAACTTGGAAAACACTGAAAGTTGGGAAAACAAGGCTGGTAACACATATAAGTTAGCCAATAACAAGTTGTCATCGTCCCCACTCCATTATTTTTGTGCCCCATTTCTCTGCATTCGCTATCAATAAACTACAAAGTTTACCCCTTGGAAAGTTTCACACCTTCTCCCCTTTGAAAAAATACTTGGTAGTAGGTATCCTGAATTTGTTCACATTCATGTCTTTATGGGAATCCATGAAACTATAAAAAACAACCAAGAAGATGTAAAACATGAAATTTGTTTTAAATTTCATCCTTTTAACTGCAAGAACATGGCATACAAAAGCATCCAATTAGAGACTTGTTTTGGAAACCTTTAAGCCTGGATGAGTCAAACCTACCTTCATCTCGCAGTGACACTATTTGTTTGAAAAATGTGCAAAAGTAGGAAGTAATTCAACATGTACCTGATCAAAAACATTTCTTCTGCAGCAAGTAGTCTACACAATTGATTAAATCTGTGCTAAGAAAAAACGGCTAAGAAAAAAAAAAGTTACACTGGCTAAGAGCTGGCGAAAGAGCGTAAACATCACCTACCAAGTCTGCCTTAAACCAACCATTTACTAGTCAAGCTTCAAATAACCTGTGACTTCAAGCATATAAGCTAAATCAAACCACCTAAAATACTTGAAATATCTGTAGAAAAAATCAGTATTCACAATACTCAAAAATTGCCATTTCTACTACGTGACAAGAAGCATGAATGTTGCCTTGCTTGTTAACAGTCTGCTGTGCAACACCAATAATACAAAATTACTTTGTAAACTAAGGAGAAAATATCCTATAAATTAAAAGATGTAGTGTGCAGAGGTAAGCGGACTGTGAATATTTTCAGTCCTGATTCGATAAAATTGAATCCGATCCAGGCCTGATGCTCAACATTTCTGAAAATGACCAGTCCGATCCATTCCTGATCCGCCAAGACAAAAGAATATATTTTTATTTTACCTCATGAGGCAAAAGAACTACTGGAGCTATTTTGCGTTTAGCCAAATACGATTGATTGAAGGCAAAATAGTTCCAGCAGTGTTTTTGCCTCATGTGGCAAAATAGACAAAGCCTTTTGGCATTTACAAAATTTAACAAGGAAGTGTCCATTTGGCTTCAGAAGGAAAGGCACTGCTGGAGTTATTTTGCCACTAGGATAATTCGATTTCTTGGATTGATCAAGTGCCAAGGTCGATACACTTGGATTAGTGTAAGATCCTTGTTACATTACCTAAAACCCTAAACCAAATCCAAAATCTAAACCCCAAACCTACAAAACCTAAACCCAAAATTCAAACATAACCCAAAACCGAAACCTAAAAGTTGAACGTATAACCTAAACCCGAAACCTAATTCGTAAACCTAAATCCTAGAGGTAAACCCTAAACCGAAACTTAAACATGCACCCTAAATGAAAACACTAAACCCTACACTTTTTGAAAAAGTACAAAGCCCTCCTATCAAAGGTGTAACGTCTACATGTAAGCAAAATCGGCCAAAGCAAGGAGAAAGGAAAAGACCAAGCAAGCAATACATATAAGTGACTTCCATGCGCATGGAAGTAAGAGCTCTCTTTGGCCGATTCGTCTGGTGCGGAGTTAACATCGATGACGTCACAATCAATCCTTCCCGAGGTTCGAGGATCAATCCCACAATGAAGGTGTGCGAACACAACTGGGTCGCACATGCTTCATAAGCCAAAGGAAATGGTGAGAGCAGATCCAAGGAACATTTGCACAGCAGGTACAGACACTAACCACTCAACTATGTTCACAGCACTTCTGGAGTAGAACTCAACGTCAGCCTACATGTGAACAAAGGTGAATGCAGTTCGAATTGCAAAGTCCCAGCAGAGTTTTGTATTTGATGGCAAAGTATAAACTACCATTTAGCAAAAGTGTGAAATCGGATCACAACTAAAATTTTTGATATTTTGAGAATATTCACATTAAAACAACAAAAATATTCTCAGTCCGATCCGGTCCTGATACGCCAATTTTCAAAGAAATTGCAGTCCGATCCAGTCCTGATCCGGCAAAAAATGGCATCAGTCCTGATCCGTGCTCATCTCTGGTAGTGTGGTCAATGCCATAACAATTGCATGTCGTCTTATATTCTGATGGAAATGTTCACTAAGGTACAATTTTCATAAAATTATCAATATAGCAAATACTTCAATCTCTAAAAATCTTTATTTGGTATAAAAAATTATCATTTGGTATAAAAAGTTATCATTGGGTATCAGTAGGCCTATTTGCTCGTTTTTCATAGGGTCTTTTCAGAACTATTTGGAAGAAATTTTAACCCACCATATTTTAGGTATATAAGTTGGTTTGAAGCTTTCTTATTTGCTCATATGAGATAGTGGTGGGGCCGCTTTGAAAGTATAGTACTTACACATTACAGTTGCTGTTGGGGGTCCCTTTCACAGCATAGTAGCCTACTTGCACGTTGCACTTGATGTTTGGGTCCCCTTTGAAAGCATATTACTTACACATTTCAATTGCTGTTGAAGCAAGGTACTTACACATTAAAGTTGCTACTAGGGGCCCCTTTGAAAGCAAGATACTTGCACATTACAGTTGCTGTTGGGGGCCCTGTGAAAGCAAGGTACTTAAACATTACAGTTGTTGTTAGGAGCCCTTATTAAAGTGAGGTACATACATATTACAATTGCTGTTGTGACCTCGAAAGCATGGAATTTTACATTATAATTGATGTTGGAGGCTCCTTTGGAAGCAAGGTGCTTATACATTACAGTTTCTTTAAGGCCCCTTCAAGGAAGTTTAAAAGCAGAGTACGTACACATTTCAGTGGCTGTTGGGGGCCCTTTGAAAGCAGATTACCTTAAGTTGCTGTTGGGGCCCCTTTGTAAGCAAACTAACTGCACATTACAGTTTCTGTAGGGGTCCTTTGAAAGCAGAGTACTTACACGTTGCAGTTATTTTGGGGGCCCCTTCAATGAAGTTCAAAAGCAGAGTACTTACACATTTCAATGGCTGTTAGAGGCCCCTTTGAAAGCACAGTACCTGCACATTACAGTTTCTGTAGGGTCCCCTTTGAAAGCAGAGTACTTACTTATGATCTGCGTTGTAGTACATTATATGAGTGAATAATAAGTTTTTCATAAAAAATCAGGGAAATTTACGCGTAACACCACAAGGGTGGCCTGGCTCGCCTTCCCTTAAACACACCACTGGCTGTAGGTCAACTAAAGCCTTAGCTTGCACCAGTAACAATCAAATGCGATCCATAAACAGTGGCAGATGGTGGAGCGCAGATATAACGCCCTGGCGTAAACGCTGAGCACGTTTGATAACGAGGAAATTCAACGTTCATTCAAACGAGATAATTGTTTGTTAAGAATGACATTTATAAGCCGTTTCTGCATTTCTCGAACGCAAAGAGAATCTGGCAGAAATGAACAACCTACCCAAGCAACATAGCGCGGGGGCCCCCAGAGGTGCGGGGAGGTGTACAGGACCCGGAGTAGACCGGAGTCTTAACCGTTCGAGAAATGCAGGACCGGAGTCTTAACGGTTCGAGAAACTCCGGCCGGAGTCTTAACGGTTTTCGAAAATAAGAGTGGAGCCGGAGTTGATTTTTTAAAGGCCGGAGTTGAACCGGAATCTGATTATTATTATTGCAGATTGTTTTTCACAAACCATGTTATAACATAACCTTCAAATGTGCAATACTACTTCACAGGAAGTCTTGAAATTTTGATACAAATTGGATGTAAGTAAGTAAGGTTAGGCTGGTGAGTTTCACGTGTGTAAAGATTTGGACAATTTCTTGTTCATAATGATACGTTAAAAATGTGCTGGCCAACAAAATTTAGCTCACATAAAAAGTTTAGGTAGTGTCTCAACAACCAGCCTTTCCAGTTTTCTGTTTCGAAGGACAAAAAGCACCGTGTCTGGCATCCAGTTTTCTGCCAGATATAAAACTGAGTTGGAGAACATCTGACTACTATTAGCATGGTCGAGCGGGAAGTGACTAGACAATCTTCAGTTCGAGTGACTCCTTTGTTGTATTTGGTTTTTCTTTTGATGCACTTACACAAGCTTGTAAGTCAAAATTTTTGGACCCCTTGTGATCAGGGTTCCCACTTTTGGGGAATTTGTCCCTAGATTTGGAATTTCAACATCTTTTGGGGAAAATCTGGGGAATTGAGGAATCTAGGGATTTTTTAGGGAAATGGCATTTTTGGGATGTGGGAAAAATTGTGGTCACACGTTTCTATCTGATGTAAAAATCAGATTGTGGTTTACCGTCAGTTACAGGAAAAGGAATCGGTGCACAAATTGCATGAAAGTTATACATTATGATTATATCTTCCTTATTGGGGAAGCGTTAGACCTACCTGGAATTACCACCATGAAAAAGTTCGTCAAAAGTAGACCCTTATCATACTTCAGTGAAAAATAGAGCATAATATTTCGTCAGTTTAGGAAAATCATCTTATATTGTGGCATATATATTATGAAAAGTATTAGCATACTGGTATGTATTGGTTTTACATAATCAAAATGTAGATACTTTGAAATGATCATTGCTTTAAAAGAGAAATTCAATAGCAAACTATCTCATAATCCACAGACATTATGGTTCTTGTGGTGTGATTTAGCTATGCTTGTGTGATTGTTTCGTTGTATTTTTCAGGAGTTCCTAAGTCATTATGCAGTAAATGTGCAACGGAGCACACTATGGTGCTTGTTAGCACACCTTCAAAAGTTCTTGAAGGTACATAAAAGTAATATTGAAGAAAGTGATTTGTGCAAGATCTAGGGAAAATTTTTATGAGATTTTGGGAATTTTCAGCTCAAATTCAGGGAATTTCTAGGAAATAATTGTGGGAAAGCTGCTTGTGATATTGTACATTTCGAAAAGCAAGCAAGTGTTGATAATTAAATCAAGCTTTTGGTGTTGGGTTAGGTGTAGCATTTTGGATTAGGGTTTTGTGTTAGTGTTTAAAATTAGGGTTCATAGTAATCACTTAGGGTAAGGGTTCATTGTTAGTGTCTGAAGTGAGGGATTAGGATAAGCGTTTAATGTTGATGGTTAGGGTTTGCAGTTAAGGTAAATTGTTAGGTGTAGGGTAAAAAAAGGTAGTGTCTATTTTGCCAGCGATATTTTGGGGGCAACAGATTAGGTGGAGGTATTGTGCTGCCAGTGGAAGATTTGGTCTCGTGGCATGACGCAATACCAAGAAAAAGGTCATTTTGTCAGGAAAACGCTGTCCTGGTCGTGGTGTACTGGTTATGTGTTACGGCTGCTATGCCAGTGGTTTTTGGTTTGACTCTCCAGTTCGCGACTTCAGTTTTTTTTTTCTTTTTTCAGGCTCTGCTTAGGTGGTACGTTTAGGGGTTAGTGGTGTTGGGATTAGGATTAGGATTAGGTTTGCGTTAGCTTAGGGTTAGGTCAGGGTTAGGTTAGGGTTAGGTTAGGGTTAGGTTAGGGTTAGGTTAGGGTTAGGTTAGGGTTAGGTTAGGGTTAGGTTAGGGTTAGGTTAGGGTTAGGTTAGGGTTAGGTTAGGGTGAGGTTAGGGTTAGGTTAGGGTTAGGTTAGGGTTAGGTTAGGGTTAGGTTAGGGTTAGGTTAGGGTTAGGTTAGGGTTAGGTTAGGGTTAGGTTAGGGTTAGGTTAGGGTTAGGTTAGGGTTAGGTTA
>Ga0210059_1008978_pt1 | contig 15672 bp, 10 predicted proteins | sample Ectturendosymbi2_FD_188042 | JGI IMG/M metagenome (GOLD analysis project Ga0210059, IMG submission 188042) | Ecteinascidia turbinata endosymbiont from Florida, USA - Sample 2 (SPAdes) (version 2) | ecosystem: Host-associated > Tunicates > Ascidians > Unclassified | place: Key West, Florida... | reverse complement strand
CTTTTTGCGATGATTCAAACTTGCACATATCTCTATTCAAGTATGTACTTTCCACGATGGGTGTAAGCAAGGAATCGATCAGCAAATTTTTAATAGGAAATCGATTTCATGTAAAATTACGCATCCTCAGTCCTTATTCTATTTGAATAAGGACTGAGGATGCGTAAGTTTACGTGAAATCAATTTCCTTTTAAAAATTTGCTGATCGATTCCTTGCTTACAGCAAGACATATGCGCAGAGCTGCAGCTTGTTTCTGCAGTTTTGTGACTTGCACTATTTTGGGCTGAGTGTATTTTATTTCCTTGTTGTTGTTTCGATCTGACAATCCCGGCTGGGTCAGGGTGTGCACTATTCTAAGTGCACACCTTGCTTCTGGCCACAACTGCTCATAGTCAAAGAGACTTTCGTGCAAACTATTTTTGCAGTTGCAAACTGTGTTGTTGTAGGGCTGAGTGTGTTTTACTTTGGGTCGGATCCAGTCAGTAAGTTTCGGGGATGATTTCAATAATTTTTGGCAGTCAAATCTCATTGTGACTTCATTACTTTAAGAGACATGAAGTATGCTTTACAACACTGCGGTGACAAAACAATGGATATCAAAATAGCCTTATATCGCGAATGCTGTTTTCTGAATTGTAGAAAATCATGGTGAAAAAAGTTACTTCTGTAGATTTTAAGGGGAGATTTTAGGGGTAGGGCTTGTTTACTGGTAATATACTAATTTCAAGCTAATTCTACATACCCTAAAATAAATTACACTGATATTTGATAATGATAAGTTTGTGAAGTAATGTCAAGATGTGAGCATTTTTTAAGGTGAAGAATCATAATTTGAGCATTTGTTAAGGCCAGCATATACCTACCGTATATAACATGCATAATAGTTTTCTTTTCATATTCACATTGTATAATAGTTTTCTTTTCATATTCACATTGTATATGACTTCACCAATATCTCCATAAACATTACCTGTGTATAAGTCGACCCCAAAAATATTACCGTAAAATCGTCCCTTGAATTGTACACAAGTATGTACGGTACATGTTCGGTGCTTCTCAACCTTTCTTGCAATGATGCAAATATGAAGTGTGAAGTTATATGAACAGCCTTGGCAACCCAACTTATCAATTTACCAAGTGTCAGAAGAATGTATTCAACAGCTTTCAGGTAGATTAACACCTAAGCTTTCGGGCTGAAATCCAGCAGTTTGCCCATGTCTTTGTGCGGGAATATATCTGCCGCCAGTTGTGCTAGAGAGCTGTTCAAATCCTCAAAAGACTCCGCAAGTCTTTGAGTCTGCAAAGAAAAAAAATGTTTGGGTTTTATTTTTTTGTGAGTGACATCATAAGTAGAGGACTTTAGACCACTTTGGCCCACTTCATCTGGCCCCAGGCCCAAACTGCCAGATGGTAGTATTTCACTCAAGTTTATATTGGAAACTGGTCTAAAATCTGAGTCTTTTGATGCTTTGGATGACTTGCTAAGGTTACGGGTTCAACAGTTATGATCTAAAATAAACAATTTCATCAACACTGAAAATGCCTTAAAAAAACTACATGATTTATTTTGAGACGTTTCGGATTATTCTTAATCCATCTTCAGTCAAAAAATAAAGCAGCACTTGGCAATGCTAGCAATTCAAAACCAAAAGACTCTGTGACGCAAGAAACAACAGTGTGATGCAAAAGATGTCAAAAGCAAAACCAAGACCGCCAACTCTGTCAAATTCGCTAAAAGTAGAAGCAGGACCAACAACTATGCAGAAAGTGCTAAAACAAAACCTACATAAGATCGCAATCTACAAAAATAAGCCAAGACCAGCACCGTTCACAGAGCACTACAAGCGAAGAATGCAAAAATTTTAACAATTACCAGTACTACAATCAGCACGATATGTCTACGTCAGCACCAACAGCAATGCACGAAACATGTATCAACATAAGAACTGAGCACCAACCAATTATTTGACATAAAATCTATGTATTGAAGAGGTATAATAAAGGGGTGGAAAAATTGTCTACATTAATCTCGGGTTGCTGTTCTTGTATCAGAAATGTCTCTTTAATTAGTAATTCATGGTAGTTAAAAGGAGATGCCAAGATTTCAGGATTTTTAAAGTCCATGAAATGACCTGGATATATGTATAAATGTTTGACCATATAGGTAGCTTAGTGGTTCGATTTTAAAGGATTGTGTTCATCCAGGCAAAATTTCAAATTTGAGTTTGTGCAATATAAGAATGACCACATGAACATTTAAGTTTATATACCACATTGCATTGTTCCTGATGTGCTTGCTTGTCCTTGTACTTAAAATGATCTCCAATCGTATGTGTTTTATGAATGAGAGACTGTCTCATGAATGAATTGTAGGCCCTGATCGTTGGTGTCAATCAGATCTTAGAGGTTTGTTTTGTTACTTCAGTCTCAATTTAAAAAAAATAAAGATCTTCATGTAAAATTTATGGGGAAATAGTTGGAGCAAACATTTTTGTTGCAAGGAAAGATTTTAAAACTAAAGATTTTAAAACTAAAGTTAGAGTAGGATGATTTTCATCAGTGTCTGTGTGGACAGAGCTATTATAACTCTGTTGTTGCATAACTACCTAACTTGAACAGATCCTATTATTTTTTCTGGAACTTAGTACATTATGCTTGACTTTATTCAGGTATATTTGTGATTGAAACTATTTATTTTCTGTAATCTTGTGTCGTGACACAATGAGTGATTCGGATAAATTTAACGTTGACAAGATCATTGCCAGTCTACTGGAAGTTAGAGGATCAAGGCCAGGAAAAAATGTTCAGCTAACTGAGAATGAGTTTCGTGGGTTATGCTTGAAGTCACGGGAGATCTTCTTAAGTCAACCCATTTTATTAGAGTTAGAAGCTCCTTTGAAAGTCTGTGGGGATGTACATGGACAATATTATGATCTGCTTCGTTTGTTTGAGTATGGTGGTTTTCCACCTGAATCAAACTATCTGTTTTTGGGTGATTATGTTGATCGTGGAAAGCAGTCACTAGAAACAATTGCTTTGCTTCTTGCTTACAAAATCAAGTATCCTGAAAATTTTTTTTTGTTGCGTGGCAACCATGAGTGTGCCAGCATCAACAGAATCTATGGTTTCTATGATGAATGTAAGAGAAGGTACAACATCAAGTTGTGGAAGACTTTCACTGACTGCTTCAATTGTCTACCTCTGGCTGCCATTATTGATGAGAAAATTTTCTGCTGTCATGGTGGTTTGTCACCTGATCTGCAATCTATGGAGCAGATAAGACGTATTATGCGTCCAACTGATGTTCCTGACCAAGGATTGTTGTGTGATTTACTATGGTCTGATCCAGATAAGGAAGTGTTTGGATGGGGAGAAAATGATCGTGGTGTATCATTTACTTTTGGTGCTGAAGTGGTAGCCAAGTTTCTCCATAAGCATGATCTTGATTTGATTTGTCGAGCTCATCAAGTAGTAGAAGATGGCTACGAGTTCTTCGCTAAACGTCAAGTTGTTACTTTATTTTCTGCCCCCAATTACTGTGGTGAGTTTGATAATGCTGGAGCAATGATGAGCATTGATGAGACATTGATGTGCTCTTTTCAAATATTAAAGCCTGCTGATAAGAAGAAATATCCTTATGGGACTCTGGGTATGGGTCGGCCTGTTACACCTCCACGAAATGCTGGCAACAAAGGTAAAGCCAAAAAATGACTTGCCAGGGATGTGCTGAAGGCAAACATTTTTTTCAGTGAAATATATATCTCATTCCAACATATTTCCAAGGTTTACATTGTACTATGCTGGAGTGTTTTACATTTCATGCCATCAGTGCTTGAAAGGCTCATTGTTTTCCACTGATTTGCACTGGTGAACCCTTCCCAAAAAGGCAACACTTGATGTTTGTGTTGCTTTGGGTTTGTTTGAGGTTTTGCTTTGCTTATGAAAAACTAAGTTCAAATTATGCTTTTAGCATGCTTCTAAGAAACAAGTAATTTGAACTTAGTTTGTTTCTTAGAAAAGTTAACTAAAGGAACTGAAGAATTGACTTCAACATGATCGTTTAACACTTCATATTATATTTGCATCATGCATACTTAAGTGTGTTGTGAATTTATATACAGGGTTGGTTTTCATTGCTAAGATAAAACACAAAACTGCAGTTGTGGTGTTTTTTTCTGTGGAACATGCTTAATTGAGTCAGTTGTAAACATAAACATGTCATATCTACGTGTTTGTGCTACAAACGTTTTTACATTTTTGTTAAGATCTTGGACTGTAACTGAAATTATACACCATGCTCATACCAAACAAAATCATGGACGTTGTTTGATTGTTTTATATTCCATGTAAAGCTCTTGAGTTGCTCTGTACTCTTTCTCAATGTTTCAAAGCATCATGTTTGAAAGTTATAAATGAGAATAAATACTACAAAGTGCAAATCCATCATAGTGCTATGTTGAGTTTGGTTGGACTGTCATTTTTCTGTTTTAGTTTTTGGGCTAGTTTTGTCCTGTGGTCATGCATGATCTACTATTTATTTTATGTACAACATGACACACCAGTGTAAACATGAGCATTTGGAAATTTTTTAACTGTAAGATAGCATGCAAGATATTGTCTTTGTCATGTTGTAAACTCAGTTGATTAAATGTTTGTTCCAGTATTTTCATCAAGGTTAAAAATGTTAATATTTTTCCTTTTATTTGAAACATTGGTGTACTTACATAACTATAGTATTCTCAGAATGGAATGTTGTTAATGTAATGTTCCTTTAGTTGCTTGAGTGCAATCCTTCTATCAAATTTTGTTTGGAATATTTTTAGAAAGCTTTTGCTGCTTATGTTGAAAAGGCCTAGATACTTTAAATGGTGTTCTGATGTTTCAATTCTTTTTTGCTATTTCATTTGGGTATATGTTTAAAACAATTTGGCAAACTTCTCAGTTTAACTAATTTAGGAAAAACTGGCTTAATGAAAAGTTTACTGTATTCATAACACCTGTGATTGACATGTGCTCAGTTGATTGTATTATATCAAAGCTGTGTTTTTTTCTGAAGTAGATAATTTGAGAGTGTTAGATCTTGCTCACTGCATTTTTTTCTTCTGTAGCTTCTTCACTCCAGGTAGAAATTGTCACATTATTACATAGAATATAACAATGGCTTTCGTTAGTCGCTGGACTTTTCAGAAGCTGCTGGCTTTTAAGTCTCAAGGTCATTCCTGTTTTCATGTTGCTGTTAGAAATGTAAAGGTAAGAAATAACCTGATTACAAAGATAAAACATTTTATAGTTTGGATTATTGTTTTAATGCACTAAGGATACATTTGCCTATCCGAAGGGGTGCATTTGAAGTTAGCAATAGAAGAGAAATATATATTTGCATATATCTGACTTCCAAATATGGTACATCAGTGAATATTATTTTCAAAAACGTTATATGCTTACTTTTATATGTATCAGTGATTAATCATTAAAGATTTAGTCATAAGAAATTTTAAGGGTACATGTTCATCTGTCGAAATTCTGAAGGGGTGCATGCTCATCTGTCAGAATGCTGAAGAAGTACATGGTCAGAGAATTGTTGGGAACCCTTGTTTTAATGGAAGAAGGACATTTTATTAAACAATCAGTTTCAACAAGCTTTGGTTTGACTTTTTATATTCAGCTTATGGACCTTTGGCTTTTTAGATTATCATTATCTAAATTATATGGACAAGCTTCACTGTAGCTTTGAAAAAGATTGTATAGATCAAGCTTGCACAACTCAGAAAGCTTGAATGGTCAAATTATGAATGTGATGTACATATTCATGTGGCACTGTTTTTTTTGCTGAGACATTTCGGTCATTTGTCTCACAGTTGTATTAAAATTTGCCATACCAGTGTTCATTAGCCTATATTTTCAGACGTTCTGACTGCAGTGACCTAGTTTCATTTCAAAAACATTTCGGTCTATCACTGAAAAGTGACTGAAAAAAACAGCCTGTAGGTGCATATGAAGGCTTTTACAAGTGAGTGAGGGCCATTTGGCTGTGAAGTTTTTCTTTGACACCAACTTTTTTATCATCGGAAAGGTACCCAGAGGAAGTGCTCTCTGGTTCTTATGTGAAACAACGTTACTTTCCAATAGAGCACAACATTGCTGTGTTATTTCCAGTAGAGCATGACAACTGAAATGAAGGCAAGCTGCCTAGCAAGTAGCACATGTGAATGTGTCTGGTGGCCCCTACACAATAATTGGTATGGGACCTGCCTCAGTAGGCGGTGGGCTTACTCATTTGTCAGATCCCCATCCTAGCTAAGGCTGCAAGCCCAAACTGTCTAGTTGACATTAAGTGAAATACTTTTGGTTAGACTTGTACTTCTTGATCTGCCTGGCTTGGGAGGCTCTTACTACTCAGCAGCATATCTGTAAGGGTCAATAAGATATTCAGCTCTTCTGTTTTGTCAAGGTATAGCAAAAGGGCAGGTCCTCATATACAGTAGGATTTGCCTATAATGACTTTGGCTATATCGTCACTTCATGTATAGCAACAACACATTTTGTTGCTCCCCACAGAATACTTTGTTCGGTTATAACAACAGTTGCAAGTTTTCTTTACAGTTGAAGTGTAAGCTTGGTTTTGTGGAGCCATCACACAAATCTGACCAAATAGGAATGCAGTTAAATTAGGCGGCCAATCGTTGAGCTGTGACAGATGTAATGTGAGAATAGCATCAAAGATTGTGCCATCAGCAATAGAGGAAAATCTTTAGATGAGTTTTACTGTATAGTATTAGGCATTATTATGACTGTAGTCAGTTTTATTGATAGTCTTAGTGGAGCAGTGGGTCAGTTGACAAACAGAAGAAGCAGTATCCTAATTATGGAAAGAGTATGACATCATTGTTTTGCTCAACAGTGAAAATGGTATGGAAGTGGCAAAACTGGCAAAAGATTTCAATATTTCAACGATTGCAGTTTGGCTGTAATGACAGTTTATGAGTTTACCTATAACAACACTTTTTCTCTGGTCCCAGGACGTGATGTTATAGGGCAGCAGTTCCCAAGTATGGGTCGTAACCCAAACACAGGTCGCGAAGGGTCGAAAAATGGTTCTTGCCAAGGTCATTCAAATCTATCAAAAGTAACTTTTGTCTTTTTTCAAGTTCTTTCAATTCCATCATAGACTGAATTATTGCATCATATGCATTTCATTTGGCTTTGTCTTATTAAAACTGGATTATTGCATCGAAAGTGTTTTTTCCAACAGTTTTAACACGTTGAGAGCCGGCCTACGGTATATTCGTACTTGGATTTCGGCCTAAAAAACAGCAGTTTTCGGTTGCCTTACCAACGCCTGAGCTCCTCCACCGATTGTGCTAGAGAGCTGTTCAAGAGCTCAAACGGATCGGCCAGTCTAGTAGATTGCACTCGAAAAAAAATTTTTTGGTTGGGGCTGCAGATTTTTTGTGACTGACGTCATAAATGAAGTAGTTTTAAGGTCATTTTGGCTCATGTTACCTGGCCTAGGGCCCAACCGCTAGGCCAAAGTGTTTTGCTGAAGTTTTCATTGGAAACTAGGCTCGAGTCCGAGTCTTTTGAGCCTTTGATCAACTTTCTAGCGTTTCTGGTTCAAGACTTATGATTTAAAATAAACAAATTAATTAATTACCTAATTAGCTAATTAGTCAAATATTTTTACTAACTTACATCATAACTTTTAAACCTGAAACCCCAGCAGGTCATCCAAAGTATCAAAAGACTCGGATTGTAGCCTAGTTTCCAGTAAAAATTTCAGCGAAATACTACCACCTAACGGTTGGCGCCCAGGGCCAGGCAAAGTGGGCCAAGGTGGCCAAAAAGTACTCCACTTATGACGTCACTCAAAAAAAAACCGTACCCCCCAAGCAAAAATTTTTTTTTCGAGTGCAATCTACTAGACTGGCCGATCCGTTTGAGCTGCTGAACAGCTCTCTAGCGCAATCGGCGGAGGAGCTACGGCGTTGGTAAGGCAACTGAAAACTGCTGTTTTTTTTGTGAAAATCGCCGAAACCAGGCGGCTCTCAAAATGTTAATGACATCGCGGCTACTAGCCAACTAGCTGCTAAGTTAAGATTTGTTCATTACGGAAGTATTTTGTAGCTGAATAGGTCAGTGGAGTATCAGGGTTGAAAGTATGAAAGTTTAGCTATGTACTAGTAGAGTAGTTTGAAACATTTTCGCTTCCTAAGCACGCAAAATACATTTTTTTCGATGTTTTAGGCTTGGGTCGTGAGATGTTCATTAAACTCAGATTTGGGTCGTGCTTAAAAAGTTTGGGAACCACTGTTGTAGGGCAAATGTACTGTAATAGGTACTGAGACTATAACCATTTTGAACTTCTGGTTTTCCGACTACACTTGTGACATGACCTTGTTAGTTATGTAGTAATAGGAGAGCTCAAACGGCAAGTGCACAATGCTTCACACTATGACAGCTAGCAACAATAAATACCACACACTGTTCTCTTTTACTGCTTGTTAGCTCCACATACAAAGAGGTGCTATTCTTAGCACACATCCCATTTGTAGTGCATTGCACATGTGATGCTGTAATAACCAAGTGGCATCAACAATATTGCCTTGTCACAATGAACTACACCAATTACAGGATCTTTTTGTGAAGGTTGCAAGTTCTGGCATTGTCGTCGTATCCTGGTAACAGCACCATTGCATTGTGATTGGAGGGCCTGAGTGGCAAGAGTGCAAAGTTTCACACTGTGGCAGCAAGTCACAATAGCGATCATGCACTGTGATCACTCTCACTGCTTGTTTGCACCTCATATATATCGGTGCTATTCTAAGTGCACATCTCATTTGTGGTGTATCGTGCATGTAATGTTGTGCCAACCAAGCGGCCTCAACAGTAACATGTAATTTCTTTCAAAAGGTTCCTAAGCCACTTGTACGCTACACAGTAACCCATGCACAAACATCAGGAAAAGTGCTTCAGGATGGATCAAGAAAAATAGTTGGATGGTGGCTAGCTGGATGTTGTGGGTTGGTAAGCCACTTAAAATTTTTAATAATAGACTTGAACTTGGAAAAAGTGTGTTGTATTAATATTAATAGCATCAACACCTTCAGTGCTGTTTTCATGCTTTCACACTGTCGCTTCAGTGTCAGCACATGAAAATTGTAATGTCCAACTTTTGCACTTAATGTGACAATCATGTAAACAAGCTGGTGCCCAACAGCACGCCACACCACCCAGTGCTGAAGGTGTTAATAACTGGACAAAAAAGGAGTTAGTGGAATCCCAGAATTTTAACTAGATGTAAAGAGATACATGTCTGATTCTGGCTGGAAATAGGCTGATTCCAACAAACAATAAAATCGTTTGTAGTTGGTTGCTTTGAAAGTTGTTGTATGTGTCAGCTTGATCGCTTTGCCAATTCTGTTAGGCTTGCCCCGTTTTCATAGATATTCTGTGTCTGTGTTGTTTTCTCTTCATTTTGCCCTGGCTATTTACAGAAGTACAGTACAGACTCACAAATTAGTCTAGGGATAAACCTAGTAAACAGGAAACTAGTTGCAATTATAATGATTACAGTCACAAACAATGTAGAGGGATATTACTGTTGTTTAAACTGTAAGAACTGTGAAAAGTTAGTTGTATTCCTTAGCAAGTGCCACTTTGAATACTTACTTAAAACCTGTATTTAATTTTTGTAACATAGCATCATTAAGTTAAAAGAACTGGTGAAAGCTCATAAGAAAAAGACTGGAAGACTCATCCCAAATGCTTTGCATCCAAAATGTTAACCTATTAATGTTAAACTTTTATGTACCAAACTATAATACTGTTTAACATGTTGGGAGCCGGTGTACAAGTGTATCGTTCTTTGAAATCACATCGAACTGCTAATTTCACTCCATAACTTACCAGTCGATTTGAGCTATAGAACTCTCAAAACACTCTGTGAGTCTTCTAGTTGGCAATGAAAAAATTTTTTAATGTTTTGGATACAGGTTTTTTGGGGGTGACAATTTTTGGTAAAGTTATCCATTTTATGGCATTTTGGTCATAACTTTTGAACCAGAAACACTAGAAAGCTATTCAAAGGCTCAAAAGAATGAGATTTTAGCCTAGTTTGCACTAAAAACGTCAGTGAAATACTTGTCTTGTGCGGTTGGGACCCAGGGCCTGATAACCTTGGCCAAAAATGCCTAAACATACCTCATGTATGACGTCACCCACAAAAAACCCAAATCTTAAAAAAAATTTTTTCATTGCAAACTACAAGACTTACTGAGTCATTTCAGAGTTTGAACAGCTCTCTATCACAGTCAACTGGTGAGTGATTGAGTTGCAAAGACTTGACCAATACAGGCAAATTATATCTTCTAAAGCAAAACTCAGGTGTTAAACATAATGGATTTTTAGTCTGAATTCAACAGGGTTTAACTTTGCTTTTACATGGTGCAAAGCAAAATGTGTAAACTGTACATAACAGACCCTGATGCAAATCCATGCATAGCAATATTGTTTATCAGAGAAGCTGTGTAAGTGTGGCTGTTATTTTGTAAACAAATCTGTTGTGATTGAATGCAGCCACTTGCATCATTATACACTGCATCAATCTCAACCATTCCTGTAAGATAATCACCTTAGACATCTTACTACCTGTACTGTACTTGCTTTTGATACAAATTAACACTTCATAACTTTTGCCATGATTAGGTTAATTTTTGTTTGTTCGTCTTTGTTTTCGTTGATGTGCTCCATTGCTTTTTGTTGCATGTAAATAAGAAAAAAAAAATTCTTTTATGACAATACACGTTATTGCCATATATTTTAAAATTTTATTTCAATCTTTTTGCTGAGCTATTTGAGACAGATGCTTCCAAGTTAAGTCACACAGTGAAATCCATCAATTGGTATGAATAAATACTCCAATTTTGTATTCACCAATGTATTTAACACGTTTGCTGCCAGTTTACGAATATATCATATCTAAAAATCCCATATCACTTGTTACTTTTGCACCACTTTGCCACTTCATAACTCCCCAGCTGCTTATTCTATAGAGCTGTTCAAACCCTTAAAACACTTGGCAAGTCTTCAAGTCAGCTATGAAGAAAAAAATTTTTTGTTTCGTTTTTTTTAATGAGTGTCATCATAGGTGAGGTAGGTTTTTGGCCATTTTGCCTCATGTTACCTGGCCTAGGACCCAACCGCTAGATGGAAGCATTTCATTGAAGTTTTCATTGGAAACTAGGCTCGAATCTAAGTCTTTTGAGCCTTTGATCGGCTTTCTAGTGTTTCTGGTTCAAAACTCATGGCCTGAAAACAAATTTAATTATCTAGTTAAGGTATTAATTTATTTTAGGCCATAACTTTTCAACCCGAAACCTTAGCAAGTCATCCAAAGTCTCAAAAGACTTGGATTTTAGCCTAGGTATCAATAAAACTTGAGTGAAATACTACCATCTAGCGGTTTGGGTCCAAGGCCACATGAAGTGGGCTAAAAAGGCTTAAAACTATTCCACTTATGATGTCACTCACAAAAAATCTGAAATCCAAAACCAAATAATAATTTTTTTTCATTGTAGACTCGATGACTTGCCAGGTCTTTTGAAGGTTTGAACAGATCTTTTGCACAATTGCCTGGCGAGTTGCGCAGTTGCTAAGACACATGAAAACTGCTGATTTAGACCTACATTACTGGCAGCTAAGGTATTAATTATGAACTTTTTTTCTTCATTTTTGTGAGCAAAATACTTGTGCTTGAAAGATTTTTGAGGTCTGATCACCGATGATGTGTTATTAAGAAATTTTCTTGTACTTGTTGATGGAATTGATTGCACCAGGTCCTGCTAAAAGACACTTGTTCGAACATAGATTTTGGCAGATATGTTTTATTGCTATGCTGTTGATAGTCACATAGTAATTTAGCAACAATCATTGTTTTGAACAGTAAGACACAGGTAGATATTGACATGTCATGGTGCCATTGGCTAGCAGAAATACGAAGAAAATGTTGCTCGTGCTCCATAGAGTTTACAGTACTGCAGTACAAGGTTGTATCTTTTTTCCAAGCTGCTTCTGATGCTTTCACCTGCTATTGCATTAATTTTTCTGCAGACATTTGGTGCTGTGATTATTGGTGGGGTGACAAGGTTAACAGAATCGGGCTTGTCTATGGTTGACTGGCACCTCATTAAAGGCATAAAACCACCTACAACTCATGAAGAGTGGGTGAAGGAATTTGAGAAATATCAGCAGTTTCCTGAGTTCAAAATGTAAGAGTATCTTGGACGTGATGATTATCTTGAATGTGATGATAATTTTGTGAATGTAAATGGTATGCTTCCACTTTGGTTTTCAAAGTGCATTTTTCTGAAGCTTAACTAATGGAAGGTGTTATTTTAAAATCTGTAATCATTGTACGATATTGTGGTTAAGGTCTGCTTATTGCACAGTGCTTTTTTCTTATTTTGACTCAAGTTTTGCATCATTTTTAAAGAATGATACAGCATGGCAAAGCTTAGGTAACTCAATCATTTTTTGAACTTGTGCAGCAGTTAGACGTTCACTTGGACAACAGCTTAAAGTTTTTGCTGTACATGAAATGAGTTGTGATTGTTCTCTATTCTTGCAATTTGTCAAGTTGGTTTTCACATCATGTTGTGTGTTATGTTCATGGTTTGTGAACCGTTTTTAGTATTTCAGGCAATTTGGTCAATAATCCATGCATCTTTTTAAACAACTTGCAAATCTCAGCAACATTTCTTCAGTAAGTTTTGAACAGCAGATCTTAGGTGCACTCATGGGTTTTTCTTTCCAACCCATACAATCAAGTAACACTCTCCACTTTTTGTGCACCATTTCATGTGAACAGGAAAGTGATTATGTGAGTGATGAAATTTTTCTTGCGAACCACTACTGTGGAGATTTGTGTCCTGTGTAAACATGACAGTATCTTTTTGCTTTTCATGGAATGCATTGGACGAATTTTACAGGCCACATTGCAAAGTGCACGGATATTTTTTTTTTTCATTAGAGACAAAATTAAGTTGCCAGGGAAATGGTTTCAACTCTGAAATGGAAGTGAGAATGTATTGTCTTGTGCACCTGTGAAGGTTCACCAAATTTGCTGCTACTTGCCTCTATCACTCATATTTATTGGTAGATAAATCTCTTGCATGGTTGCCAAAGTGAAAAACTTCATTGTAGTATCTCAAATGAAGCAAATAAGATAGAAGTTAACTGGCTTAAAACTTTCTGTGACTTTGCAAAGCAAACTGGAGTTAAGCTCACAACTTCTTTTGCGAAAAGTGTAGTCTCCAGTTAACGTCTGAAAGGTTTTGTGCTGTGATGGATGATAACTGTTGTTTGTCACATGGAAAGAGTCATAAAATTATAAAATTATTCCCTTAGTTTCTAAAATCATTCAGCTTGTGATCAAAATGCCTAGCAATGATCAACAGCACTCACAAGCAGGTCAGAACAAGAAGCTTTGTGGCCACTGATGTAGCCAGCACAAGACACTACAGGCAACCCTATTTTTATCACTAAGGCTGGGAAAGGAAGAAAGTGGCTGTGTTTTTTATGACCAATAGAAGAACAAAAATGTTATTACGTAGATGTAGCACACTGCATATTTTCTTGCCAAATATCTTTGTTGTTTGTTGTGCGAACTACAAACTACAATATGCCTGAGTAGTTTTGAGTTGCAGATTTGTCTGCACATGAATGTGCATTCTTGCAAAAGTGACACATTTTCACAATCTCGCCATTTTCAAAACCTAGTAACTGCTGCTAGGTGTGTAGCTCATAAGTAACTGCAGCTCATAATTGAATTTGCCCTACGAAGGCTGCTTCACAGCAAAATTATTGCAACAGAACTATTTCAATTCTTTGCACAACCTTATGAAGTACTTCTGTTGGTACATGAGAAGAAAAACAAACAGCTGTTGCCAGATAGGGCTGGATACTTTAGAGTAGGTAAATGTCCACATGCTATTTCCGTTAGTCCCTGACGGTTAAAAAATGCAACCACCCAAACTTATGATAATGTTTTTGTGGGTAATGAACCAATGAAGATTTTTAGCCAACTGTGGACTGCCAAAGTCACATGTTCATGCCTGTGCATGAATTTTATATTACTCCTCTTTTATAACAATCTGCAAAACCTAGCCAGTTACTCAAGTTGAAATTACACACTGTATACCATCTTGCGCACAAGCATGATCAGTAGGCGCAAAGGTCATGCAGTTGTAATATTTTTGCTTTTGATTGTTTCAAAATTCGTTAGTTTGCTTCCTGACAAGCATGATATATTGTTATATTTGATGATCTCTCTATTGACTGCTGGCATTTGGCATTACTGGGCATGTGTATCCTTGACGATTGTCTGGCAACAAGATAAAAATCAGGAGAGGGTGGTTAGTGGTTGCTTTGTTACCCAAGTGCAAATATTGTCACATGTGAATTTTGTGACAGACTAATATGGTAACATGTGAGCTATTGTTAACAGATTAAACCATGACATGACACTAAATGAATTCAAGTTTATTTGGCACATGGAGTATGGACACAGGATGTGGGGGAGGATGATTGGAGTAGCCTATTTCCTACCTTTGTTTTACTTTTTAAGAAAAGGATGGCTTGATAAAGGTTTGAAAATTCGAACCGGTGTCCTTGGAGGACTCCTTATCTTTCAGGTAAGAAATGAATTAACTGAGAATGATTTTGTTTAAGATCTTATGTTGTTCCTGCGTAGCCCAAGCCTGTAGCAAGTTTTTTTTTCAGAAAAGAGTAAGAAGCAATGTTTTTTGAGGCGTATTGTCTGATAAAAATGTCACAATATTTTCAAATTCTAAGAAAACTCAAGCATACTCTGCTGCTACACTTTCAGAACAGTATTTTGATTTCATGATCAGCTGCAGGAAAATTGATGCATCTGAAAACCTTCTATCAAAGGCGTTTGGGTTATGTATATGGTTTGTACCAGCAAAGCAACTACTAGAAATTATCTTCTTGCGAACTGAGCTCTGGAAAGTTCATCCAAAGGTTCAATAGAATTTTTCCAAGATAGATTGAAACACAATCAGGCTTTTGCTCCATGTCCCTCACACAAGATTTTCATTTTCTGATCATTCCATTGTTTGGCTGCAACTCAGGGTTGATAAAAATCATGACTTTTTAAAATAAAAAATTTCACATTTTTTTATTTAAATCAGATTTTTTGATTTTTGCCAATTTTTTTAATTTTAGGTGCAGGGGTGGCCACCTAGCATTTTTAATTTTCAATAGCTTGCTTTAATATAACTTTTTGTGCTTAGTTCAAGTACAGCAACCAGAAACAGCTGAACTCAAACTTTCTTTGTACTGATGCAATATCCCTTAACACCTTGGCGTCTGGGTGGTTTTGGCAATTTTTGCAAAAAAACAGCAGTTTTCGGTTGCCTTACCAACACCCTAGCTCCTCTGCCGATTGCGCTAGAGAGCTGTTCAACGGCTCAAACGGATCGGCCGGTCTAGTAGATTGCACTCGAAAAAAAATGTTCTGCCTGGGGGGTGCGGGTTTTTTGTGAGTGACGTCATAAGTGGAGGACTTTTAAGCCACCTTGGCCCACTTTGCCTGGCCCTGGGCGCCAACCGTTAGGTGGTAGTATTTCGCTGAAGTTTTTACTGGAAACTAG
>Ga0210059_1008977_pt1 | contig 15673 bp, 10 predicted proteins | sample Ectturendosymbi2_FD_188042 | JGI IMG/M metagenome (GOLD analysis project Ga0210059, IMG submission 188042) | Ecteinascidia turbinata endosymbiont from Florida, USA - Sample 2 (SPAdes) (version 2) | ecosystem: Host-associated > Tunicates > Ascidians > Unclassified | place: Key West, Florida... | reverse complement strand
GATGAAGTTGGGATTTCAATAAACAGGCTTTCACAACCTGCATTGTTCAGATTTAGGTCATTTCGTGGTTGGTAAGTTAGGTTGGAATTAATGTAAAGACCTACTCCACCTGAATTGGTTTGTGAAAGATTATGAATGAAATTGAAGCCAGGGATGTCAACATTTGAAATGTAATTTGACTTTAATTTGGTTTCTGATATAGCTATGAAAGTAGGAGTTGCCTCTGTCATTAGGAAGAAGTCATCTAGTTTGTGCTTTCAATGAAAACTTCAGCGAAACACTTTGGCCTAGCGGTTGGGTCCTAGGCCAAGTAACATGACCCAAAATGACCCTAAAACTACTTTACTTATGACGTCAGTCACAAAAAATCCGCACCCCCAACCAAAAAATTTTTTTCGAGTGCAATCTACTAGACTGGCCGATCCGTCTGAGCTCTTGAACAGCTCTCTAGCGCAATCGGCGGAGGAGCTAGGGCATTGGTAAGGCAACCGAAAATTGCTGTTTTTTAGGCCGAAATCCAAGTACGAATATATCGTAGACCGGCTCTCAAAGTGGAGTCTTATAAGATGAGCTTAACAAGTTTATTTTGAACACCTCGAAAATAGCAGTTTTTTTAGCATTAGTTGAAAATTTGTGACATGGTTTTTAACAGGATCTAGCAGTTTTTTGTGACACAATTTAGCAGGTTTAGGTGACAACCATCTGGTGACACTGGACGCCCCACATGAGTGGTACATCCCACGCTGCTGGTACTAATGCCGTTCTTAAGTTCTGCCCCACCCTGATGGTACATCCCACGCTAGTGGCACTCATGCCGTTTTTTAGTTCTGCCCCACACTGGTAGTATATACGCACGCTTGGCTCATGAAACTTACATCCCACGCTCGTGGTACAACACAACCCGTGGTACTGACGCCCCACACTATTGGTACATCCCCCGCTGCTGGCACTGACGCCGTTTTTAAGCTCTGCCCCACACTGGTGGTAGCCTACATCCCACGCTGCTGGCACTGATGCCGTTATGAAGTTCTGCCCCACATTAGTGGTACATTCCACCCTGCCGTTTTTAAGTTCTGCCCTACACTGGTGCCGGTGGTACATCCCACATTGGTGGCACTGATGCCATTTTGAAATTCTGCCTCACACTGGTGGTACATCCCACGCTGGTGGTACTGACGCCGCTGACCTCTACTGATGTGTTTACACAGTGTGGAAGCAGGCAACAATTTTAGTCTCACTGAAAAACTATTCAGTATAGCAACCAACAATCTTTCCCTGAGTGTTTCTTGCTTTTTCACTTGTTTAACACAAAAAGCACAAAAACCATACAAGAGCAGAAGCCATTCGAACACTTGAACAGATTGGCATTTGATCACATTTGATTGATAAAACCACGCACAGCACTTACACAAGAGCGTCGACAGCATCGGGCTGAAATGAGATTTAGCAAATGCTGGTGAGATTTAAATGACTAAGAACGCTGGAGAGATTTAGCAAACCATGTATAGGCAGCAAATTTCTGTAGTACTACGCATTAAAAACATGTCATGAGGTCACCTTTGATTTTGCGATGGGCACAAGCATGCTGCGTTGAGAGAAAAGCCAGCACAAAATGTGGTAGGGAATGTTGGACTGGGTCAAACAATGCAAAGAAAGTTACCGCAATAATTACTTCACAAGGGGAAGGATCATGTTCTGAATGTTTATTTGCACGTCAAGTTGGTGATGCCATTTGCTTTCACAGACATCCAGAGAGTGAGAACTTGGTTGTTTAAAAAGAGTAAAAGTGTATGCTTCATGTGATGTAAAGGTGGCTTGTTTATAACTTATTGCCAGTTATATTTACCTAATGCTGCAATATTAAGATCTTCTTGTATTTTGACAATTAAGGCACTCAAGATATGTGGTTGTTTTTTGTAAGTAAGAAAATCCTTTGTCTGGATACAAGTGTTTTGACAAGCAATCACAAACTGCATTGCACTGAATCAGGCAAATGTTGATTGTTCTGACTGAAACTGCATTATGGGAGGTGAGAAGAGTCAATGCCCCTTTTCTCTGCGATTGTAATGATACTTAAATCATTTTGAAGTACCTTGTGTTTTTTAGGCTGATTTCTTATAAAAGTATCTTTTGTCAGAAGGTTTGCAACATTGTTTGCAAGTTTACTGATTATAGTTTGAAACAATCTGATACTTTTACCAATGCTTGTTATATTTTGCCATTTGTCATAACCCATGTGTATAAAATGTTGCGTTTTTCAACTTGCAACTGCTGATGGTTTCTTGTAGTGTTTCGCTATAACTTCTGCAGGAAGTTGTGTATAATACACATATTAAAGTACTTCATCACCTCAAAAACTATATCAAAAGCTAATTTAACTCAAAGGCTCAAAAAAAGTCACAGAAAGCACTACTGCAGGGGTGGCCAATCAATTAGAGACAATTCAATGAAATCAATTAGAGACCTTTCCTACTGTGTTACCACCAGGGCTGCAAGATAGATGCCTCACACGGCCCTCCCGTTGCGGCGTTTTTCCACCAGGAGAGGAAGACAGATGCCTTCACATGGCCCTCCCTGTTACGGCATTTCTTGAAATGCTTACTAAATCTGTCATTTTGAGAGGAACCACTGCTATCTGTGATGGATGTGTTCAGTGTGGGCTGGGTCAGAACACACCCTTCTCAGGGCACGGCAGCTGAAATGCTGCCAAAGATGACCCACGACCCAGCATACTATAGCTGAACACCAAGGGGCTCACTGCAAACAAGATCTCTGTTATTGAGCAGCTAGCCTATAAGAACAAGGCTTTCATCATCATCCTACGGTAGACCCACTGCAGATAAGCTAGTGATTCCCAACTTCTCACTAGCTGGGTCAGTCCTGAGCAGGAAGCACAGCCTTGTCACATTTGTCAACAAGCAGTTGGAATGGTCACTGGTCAATCAGTCTCCAGAACAATCAGAGACTAAGTGGTTGTGCGTAGATGTCGTGGAATATAAGATCACTAATGTCTGCAAACCTCCATGCTTTTTCACCTTTGACGTTTTAAAAATAGCTGAAAACTTCTGATTTCTTACCTTTTGCACTCATAATACTGTAAGCAGTGATGAATCACAAAGTAAAGCATAATTTAACCTGCAAAGCTTAGGAGAAAATAAGATTGGTTACTGTGCTGAAAACAAAATTTGTTTCCACAGATTAAAACTTAACAAAAGTCCACGTTTGTATACATTGCTTTTTTATACCCTCTTTTAAATGTGGTACTATGCAAAGCAATGCTAGTTCGCTATCAATTAGTTATAACTTTCAAGTTATGCTGCTACTAGTAAACGTAAAGTTTCCTAGTGAATTTTTCTGGTAATCTAGTAAACCTTGCTGGTAAGCCTAATAGTTTCTAATAAAAATTCCTATTTTACAATAGCGTTCCATGCATTTCACACTTAAATATGCAATGTTATCATATCTTAATCATAGTCTCTGCAAACAGTATGATTACACAGCTACAAAAACTATGAACATTATGTTATATACCTACTCACAGCTCAGTTCTTTTCAGAACGCTACACTACTACAGACCTGGTTTGATCATTCTGATTAGAAAGTAAGATGTTGATGTAGTTAATGTTTATTTTACTTTTGTATCAGTGGTTCTCAACCATTTTGCTGAAGGGATCCAAATCCAGACCTACGATTTTGTTAGAGAGCTGCACTAAAAAGTTTTTACCACAAGTCAGTTGACACAAATTATTCTATTGCACTGAGGAAGTCTGTTACACAAAATATTAGAGGTGTTGCTAAAAGACTGCTGAGAGCTACATAAACGATGCTTGGGAACTGCATGTGGCTCATAGAACAGTGTTCGAGAACTATTGTACTACAAGTAACACCAGCCCTTCCAGCTACAATGCCACAACCTTAGCAGTGATTAATCCATGGAAACATCAAAGGCTTGCAGATCCATTTTTGCAGTCTGGTGTCGAAACTCATCACGACCTCTCAAATTGCTATAGCTCCAGCTCCGGTCCTAAAGTTTAAATTGATCTCCCGCTCCAGGCAAAATGCTCAACTCCGGCTCCGTAGCCCTGGTTGCTACAAAGAGCCACATCATACACCTGGGTACAAATGAACATGATGCCATCTTTTTCTCACATACCTTTGTTCAGCTAGATTTATTGTAAATATCACACGGTGATATGACAGTGACAAAACTTTACAAGCCCTTTCTTGTTATGAATGTTATTTAGTGGTATTTCTGGTAACTAAAGAGCCGCATGCTGGCAAGCCACGGGTTGGCCCTGCACTACTGCAACATAATTTGACTTGAAATGTGCAAAAGAATCCTTAAACTTCAACTACTCAGTTAAAAAATTCATTGAAACAATGTCAATTTCATATGATAAAAAAATCAGCTGCAATAATTCGTAAAAAGCATTGGATTTTATAGTTCCTGTGTTATTCACCCTGTGTTTCTGTTCATTAACCAATTCACATTTTTTTTATTGTAAAAAACAATTTTTTGTAGTTTTCTGACAGTTTATTTTGTCTTTCTCACTTAGTGATGTTCTTTTCTAGACAATCAGGACAAAAAATCAGCAGCAAATGGATGGGTGTCCTGTGATGTACAGTTGAATAACAAGACTGTTCTCATTACTGGAGCAAACTCTGGCATTGGATTTGAAACGGCAAAAGACCTGGCTAACAGAAATGCTCGAGTTATCATGGCTTGCCGCAATGTGGAAGCTGGTGAAACAGCTAAAAAAGAAGTATGTTTCTGTTGAGGTATTGCCCATAGTACTGATACATCTGCCACCCAAAGCAGTAAAAATGTACCTTCTATGAACAAGATAAAATTTCACATGTTTGTGCAATGTTGTAGGTAGATTCTTGTTTTGCACAAAATATCAATAAAAAATCACCAAAAACATAAAATATAGACATGTATAGCTATTGTTTATGTATATACGGTATACACAATTTCTTTCAATATTGTGCAAAATGTCATTTTTGTTGCCAAATCTGACGATTTCTCGTACAAACATTTATAACTTCTACGTTATTCTGATTTGTATGCTATAAATATTTTCCAAAGGAAGGTGTAAGAATATCTGTGACATTCCAATTTGTTACATTTGTTGTTTTCTAAAAAGTTATTTTTTGTTAATATATTTTATGTTTAAACCAATTTTTTCAACAGAGGTTATGTGTATAAGTTAGTAGAAGTTCATGGACATGAAACATTTTAAAAACCACCTTCCTCTGATATAGCAGCTATGTTTTCTGCAAACAGTAAAATAATTTGTTGCATTAGAACAGCAGGAGACATTTGAACTATTGGTTTTTGCAGCTGCGTAGGCTGGAATTAATGATGGGCAGATATGTTGCAAAAATTAAGCTAAAATATTTTATATGCAGATCTTTTAGTGATTAGCTAAATGGTGTGACACATAACAGATGTGGCAGTCAAGGGTTGTTTTCATTTATTGTTGTTGCGCCACAATATCACAGATAAGGCAGTAGTTGGGTTCCAAACTGTGGTAAATTTGAATGATTTTGATCTGAACTAACAATTTGTTTTTGAAAGATATTAATTTTTTGTGACAATGAAGATGGTGCAATGTATGTGTAGCACCATTTCATCTCATGATTAGTTACAATTTTTAGATGTTAAGTGATCCCCATCAGGGTTGAGAACAACCTAGTTTTTTTTTAAAAGCCAAACCATCTGTCCTTTTTGTTCTTTTTCAAAATAATTTGTGGCGTTTTTTGAAGAAACAGGATTTTGTTCTTTTGTTAAAGGAAAATACAAAAACTCTATTCTGAAATGTATTGCATCATGTAATACCACAATTTTCACAATTGCACAATAACTTGTTATACGTATTATGGCACTCAAAACCGAGGGTCAAGAAATGTACCCTGCAGCTTTGTTTTCACCAAGTGTTTTAGTCAGTTCACTCCATCAAAGTGGTGGTGCTTGGTACGCATGTGCACAGCAAACGGAGAAAAGCCACTCCCACACAACTTTTGCAGTTTCATGTCAAGTTTATGTGCATGTCCTGCTAGTTCGACATTTACAGGGTGTATTTTTTCAACAATGGTTTGGTATGGTCCAACATCAGAAACAGGATGAGAGAATACAGAAAAATTTGTCAAAATAAGTGCTGGTTGTTCAGAGCTGAAGAAGATAACCAAAGAATTTACTGAAACTGTTCAAATTATTCTTCTGTTAGGTTTCAATTCCTCAAAACTTTGTTGCTGTTTGCTTTGATTGATTGAAAAAATCTACAGTTAACTGTACAAGTGTGCTCCTTATTTTACTTTTTCCTTTGATATTGTAGATTTTTTAAAGTAAGAATGAAAAGTGTTTTTTTGGTGGGTTTTATTGTTTTTTTAAGTGGGTTTGAAATAATGGATGGGGTTCAATTACATCAACCGTGACCCCCCCACACATATGCACATTTTCAGAAGAGGTCTATAGCACTTGCTATGTATGTATTTCAAGGAGTCCAATAGAGTGTGTGTGGTTTGGAATCACTGGTCTAAAAATGAATTCGAAAACCACTGACATCTGTTTGTGAAACTTTTATCTGTATATTTCTCATTTTATTCATTTCTTCTGATAGATGTATCTGAAGAGTACTAGTTTGCTTGTTATTAACCACAGAAACAGTCCTTTTAGTCAATTTCTCAAATGGAGAAATAGCCTGATGAACAAATTACATCACCCAAGTGTACAGCACATCGCAAGGTGTAGACCAGTGGTTCTTATCCTGGGGTAAATTTTCCCCTGGGGGTAAATTTCATCTTCCATGAGAGTAAATTTACTGAAACATAAATTGCGGCCAATGTAAATTTTTATGAATCTTTCTGACTGCAGGAATTTATTAATTTCGTATTTTCAATAAATGAGCACTATTCAGTGTATTGGGGGTAAATCTGGTAATCCTGTTTGATAAAATGGTAAGATAGGTAAAAAGCTTAAGAACCACTGGTGTAGACTGTAGAATGTCCAATATCTCAACAACGAATGTTGATATTAACTCATATGCTTGAGAGATTGCAAGTTAATGCCTACACTGAACCTGAACTGTTTCCTCTACATAAACATTCACTGGCACAAGTGGCGAGTTTTAAGAAGCTCGCCAAAAGAATTTAGGATGGGTGATCATCTTGTACAGTACTTTGGTACAAATTTTAAGCTTTATCACGATTTTTGTCTTGTTGTAAAATATCCCAGTCATCATACTTGAAAAAGCTATGATCTGATGAAAACCTGTGTGTTTGCCTTCAATTTTTTATATTACCCTGAACACAGATTTCTGACATGTATTCCTAATCAACAGATTCTTGATGAACTTCCAAATGCAGACATTGTGGTGGGCAAACTTGATCTTTCTTCTTTGGAATCAATAAAACTGTTTGCTGAAAACATTATCAAAACAGAGGAAAAATTAAATATTCTTATAAATAATGCAGGTCAGAGCTGTGTTTATTAAACTGCTGCTGTCGCACACTTTCAACGTTCGGTTATAGATTGTAATAACTTTTTAAGGAAACTCCGCGAAAATTGGTTGAACTACCGTTAAAAAATAGAAAAGAATCAATCTTGTCATTCCAATTACGTTAAACTGTATGATGACAATATATTCTGTCAAGTGTCCAGTCACGTAATTTCATTGTAGTGATATACCTTACACCAGGTGTGATGTTTTGTCCGGATGGGACGACCAAAGATGGATTTGAAGTCCACATCGGAGTGAATCACATTGGACATTTTTTGTTAACTAACCTTCTTCTGGGTCTTCTTAAGGTATTTATGCCCAGCATGTGTCAGCAGATTGTTGTATGATGAAGCATATTTTTGATAAAAGATCCATGGTGATCAGGTTTTTTGTTAAGGAAAATATTAGGTACCCGGTATGGATCTGTAGGGACCCGATTTCTCTGATTCTAGGGACCCGATTTTCTCTGATTTTAGGGACCCGATGATATTTTTCTCTGATCCTGGGGACCCGATTTGAAATTCTAGGGACCCCAATAGGGTCCCTTAAACGCCTTAAAAAAACCTGATGGTGATATAATTTTGCAGTACGGCGTGCTGCTGACTTCAAGTTTCTGTGTTCATGCGTGCAATAACGGCTCCAGATTATGTCACGTGCACCCCTTGCATAAAAGTACCGAGAAATATCGTTTATTTAGCCATTGAGGAAATACGAATTTGTGAGTGCAAATCAGATGCGGTCTCAGTGTTTTTCAACACAAGCTTGCACTGTTTCAATCGTCTGGAATAGCGACCTCGAATTAGCGCTCGAATAAAAAATTGTCAGGAACATGATTTCTTATTCAAATGAAAATATTCCATACTATTTTTCAAAATTTTGTTGAAAGCGTGTGTGCAAGTGCAAATGCGTAAGACTACAATTTTTCACTAGTTTTCTCGGAAGTTATTCACAACAAATATTAAGTCCGACCCATCCAGGATTTTAATTTGCCTCAGGATCAATTCGATTCAAAGTGATATACAACGTGTTTTTATTTTATGATTCATTTTTTTGTTATTTTATAATTCAGTTTTGTTTCATATCACTTGCTCTGTGTTGAGAATGATGCGATAGTATTTTTTTAACCATGAATTCAGCAAACAAGAATTTTTGAATAAATCTGTGCATGTTCACTGCTTTTATTAATAAGGACTGCGTTATATGGTTCAAAGTTGTTTTAACCACGACCCACAAAAGCTTAATGTTAGTCATTGTCAATGTGTGCGGCTGATGATGGGAAGTAGTTCAAACACATCGGATTTTTGAACAAGTAATTACGCAATATTTTTTGAGCTCATGGTCAAAAGCAAAGTCCGACAAACAGTATTGCCAAGCGAATATTCAGGAAGTCAGATAACAAGCTAGCCTTCACCAGTCTTTGTATTGGTAGAGGGCAAAGGTGTACTCTGCGTGAACACAAATGATGTCAGTGACTAATACTGGCAATTTAAGATATAACCCAGAAAATCATAAGCATATTTTTTGAAAGCTGTTAATGGAAAAGAAAACAAACTGGCGCACAATATAAAAATCTGTGTGACATGGACAACTAAACGATCTGCATTGTTGAATTTTTTTAATAACCTGTATTGCCGTCGCAACGTCCCATTAATTGACACTGCATTTTCGTTTGCGCATGCTTTATTGTTTTTCGATTCTATTTGAGTCGTCATGACTGTCGTTCAATCTCATCTTATTCGGATGACAGATTGCAGCAGCAGTGTTATCAATAAATCCAGCAACGGCAAAATAAGTGCGCGCCCCATTCATTTCGTTTATCACAGAAAAGTGCCCCAAGTCGCGTCGTGGTTGTATCATCTTTTGGATACAAGACGGTGAGGATGAACTGGGGCGACCTCATGCACGAACGTTCAAATCCTGGTCAATTTCCAATCTACATGCGCAGCAAGCTGTGCAATAACTTATTCGGCAATGAGCTTAGCCGAAGATTGCAAGGTGAATTGAATTGATTTGCTCTGCGTGCAATGCTGTGTTTGTGAAATGATTATTCTTCTATTCAGAACAGGTGACTTGTGAGTGATCATAATTATTGCTACACAAGGTTGCGGAGTCGGAGGAAAGATGTCAACTCCAACTCAAAGAAATTGCACCATTTCAACAGGCATGAGTTTGAAATGATTCAATTGGTCTTCCGGAGTCGGATATTTTTACTCTGATTGTTCTTCGGAATCCGACTCCACCCGAAAACCTCCGACTCCTTGCGACTCCGCAACCCTGACTTGCGAAGTGTCAGCGGACATGAGGAGCGATTATTAAACGGAAGTTTTATCGGTTTAATAAATGCAAATTACTTATGCGATTAATCAATTTACTGCCCCTACTGCTGCTTGCTGTAATAAGACAAGTAAGAAGGCGAAACAGACATCGCCATAGGCTCCAGTGCTTGTCACTTCTTATTTTTCTCTTTCACGCCCAAGTTTAGAAAAAACTTCGGGCGGGCAACAGCCAAGAATGCAGATCAGACAAAAAGCAGGCCACAGAAACGGTCGTTAGGCAGATTGATAGATTTCCAACAGTAACGACTCGTACCAATGGCAAAAAAGATCTTTCATCAACCAACACTTGTTCACAACGCCACTCTGAAGAAAACGCATGGTATTGGCAACTGACGGATTTCAAACGCAAATGTAGCGTCACCCCAGTTACAGCGGCTGTCACTGGGTGAGATAAATCGAGCCTTGTGACGAAAAATCGACAAAGAAGAACAAGCGCAAAATAAATCAGGCAACCTTGCAAATAGAAATAAAGCGAGTAATGCAACTAAGATACAAGGCAAGTGTTTGGCTGTCACACAAGGTCTCGGAGTGTCGGCATTGACTGCATCGGTAGGCACGAGCTGGTTTGTCTTGTCATTCAGGAAAACTAATTTTAGGACTTGACGAATACCATCAAGCGGAAAGCATATTCCTTGCCGGTTGCCGCAATCATATCTGTTAATTCACGATCAGCTTTCCAATCGCTTGATCTTCTGACCGTTGATAGGCTGCAAAGTTTCGTTTTCGAAACAAGCCTCTAAAAGTGCGTGCAGGGCAGTTTTGGGATGTTTTTTCGGACACTTTATGGACAGGATAAGATATTCAGTCCGTGAAGGATCTTGCTGTAGGCTAAATTTTAGTGTGTCGAACTACGCTTTGCGTGGACGTGTGTAGGAGTACCAACACGTGATGGGATTCAGGTTCTGAAACTAATTACTATGGAGATGACGCTCCTACGACTTGCTGTGTTCAGACAGCTTGCCACTCGTCTGTAATAAATTCACTTCCCTGAAATGTAGTCATCAGGATATTGCTATTATTTTGGGCAATCGATCGACATGGTATCTATTGCATGTCAAAAACGTCGGTTGAGGCATGTTCAACTACATGAATTTTGTTGTTATGCTTAGAAGTTAACAGAGGTTACGATACAGATGTCCTCTCGCCATCGTGAGAAACTAATTTGTGCATTCGTATTTGTTAATGACGCAGGTACTGGAGTGACCTGCAATATCCTGTGTCCCGGCTTTGTCGCCACCAACCTTGGCCGCGACATGAGAGGTCCGCACACCCCTTTCTTTCGTCGATTGTTGATGATAATTACTTGGCCAATCGTTCAACTTTTAGCGAAAACACCGAAACATGGAGCGCAGACGTCTGTTTACTGCGCCGTTGCTCCAGAGCTGGAAAACATCTCCGGGAAGTATTACAAGTAAGTCGGCACCGTGCTTCGTCGCGTTACGTACGAGTGGTCGGGCAACCTTCCGACCCTTTCGTAGCAGTCCTTTACATCCGCTTGATAGCAACGAACTTTTCCAAAAATGATCAACGCATATGAGCATAGTTTCCAATAAGTTAAATCTAGTCACTGTTTTTAATTGTCAATGGCTGCATTAAAATTTTTTCAACTTAAAACAAAAAACATGGTCGTAATCAGATTGGATGATTATAAGAAAGTACAAGCTGCAGTGTGCCCGTGCCGTGCTTTCTCGCACTGGACTGATAGCGCCCCACCGCAACGATCGAACTTGTTTGTATGACCCAGACAATTAGTGGCGGCTCGTCTAGACGGGCTGCCGGGCTGCAGCCCTCCCTGAAAAATGTAAGGCAAAAGATTCCACCAAACCGCCAAACTCGCCTAAAGTTTGGATTTAGTTACGAACATTTCACAACACAATCATTTTCGGTACTTCGACACGATTTTGGCTCAACGTTTCCCAGGAATCCAACAAAACCAATGTTTCGCTCTTTTCCAACGACGCCGCTTATGCTATGACGTTTTCAGCACACTTGCCGATGAATTTAGCGATTTCGGGGCTGTCATCGGCACAGCCCTAAAGGAAAGAAACCAAACATTTGGCTGCAAAAAACATGGTGGTGTATCCGCCTATCGCAAAGCGTTTTTGATATTTTGACGATGAATTAAAAAAAAAAAAAAACGGAGGAAATATGATCTTGACTGTTTTTTACCACCTGAATTTCTTGGATATTGTATTTTATACTTAATTTAACAATGCTTTTACTAGTACTTTGGCCATATTGGTGGCATTGGATTCAAATCTGGTCGCCAATCTCGGGCTGCGAAAATACAGCCCTTCGTTTATCTGCACCAGTGCAGCTTGCAACAGTAGGCTAAGTTGATCAGCTTTCTAGGGTTGGCGTTTGAAGATGTACGGCAGTAGTTGGTGGATCTCATTCTTGGACAACACAAAGTGTGACTGGTTTAAAACATTGAAATATGAAAATTTTGAAGCATGAGAAATCTGTCAGGTCTATAGGCATTCAAGTCGACCTTTGATTTTTTGTGAACGTTGCAGCTGTAACTGATTCAGGACACAGACGTTTACTGGAAAAGCATAACAATCCAGTTAAAAAAAAAACGAGAAATCTTGTGTAAAATCATAAGCTGTTCGAAATTTTTTGGAAAATTTAAACTTCATTTGAAAGAGCATGCTTAATGTACCAGCTCAAAGAAAGTGGCTCTAGCCTAGGTGTGCTGCCATGACACGGTTTGAATAAAATGCTAAGCTTTGTCTTGTTCACAATAGCTCCTTATTAGTCGAGTGGAATGTTCCAAGCTTAGTGTGCAAATGGTGCTGGGTTCTGCTCTCGCCTCTGCAGCTTTGATGGCAGTGGTTTTGCGTCATGCTTTTGATGGGACCGGTTTAATTTTTTTGTGATCGTGTTTACGCTTTAGGGTTTGGTTTCATCAAACTGAAATGAATATTTTCTTGTATGTATCAATAAGGACAACTGCAACTTACGAGTTTGATAAGATTAGGACTGCTGGAGCGACTGGAAACACCACTAATTATAAAAACAGCCAGGGCGACAATCCCATATGTTCAACCAGAGATGAAATTTCGCAGCCCTCCCGGCCAATTTCACCACGAGCCGCCACTGTAGACAATGACATGAGTAACTTTACTGAGCTTTGCACAGGAATTAGTTTATTTTTATTAAGCGCCTCAGAATTTCATAACAAACGGTATTCCAGCGTACTTGTTGCGCAAGTCAATTTGGTAGAACTCCAGCGTTTTGGTAAAAATGAGTTTGCTTCTTGTGTGCATGAAACCTTTCTGTTTATCGAGTATATCTAGCGAAATTAATTCAGTACCGCCAAATAAAATCTATCTAAACCTTGTCGTTAACTGCCCTCGCGACTGTAAAAACCCTCAAATCGCTGTTCAAAGCAGCGCAACTTCAACAGCGGCATTCTGCAGCTTACTGAAAAGAAGATACGAGTTTGCGCAGTGCAAAAGTTAAACAGCGCCTCAATGCTGTAGTTTGTCGTAACTGTCATTTCTGGCGTCGGGGCTGTTGTTTGCAACAGCCTGTTGCTCTGCCAAGAAACTCTACTTCTCCATACTCAAAAAGACGTCTTTCATTTCAGAAATATTTTCTTTTGAAATGGTTTCTTGTTGGTGAGATTTCTTGAGTATTAAGATTTCAGCAAGATATAGCTGGGTTATTGTACAATAAGAGCAGGCGACAATAAGAGCAGGGACGTGTCAGCAACAACAATAAGAGCAGGGACGTGTCAGCACTTTTTATTGATCGGAATACGAGTGCAACTGATCATAAGCACGTCGTGCACAAACTGCTGCAACTGACTGGATTCGAGTCCGATTCTTTAAGAGAATTTACATGTTGCACATTATATAGTATGCTTGTTTAGTTCTTAAGTCTTACGTTGCTTACATCAACCGTTAAAACCCTCGCGATACTTGCCAGAATCGATATGTAGGATAAATGCTAGGCATTATTAATGGCGCAAGCACACGGCTTATGAATTGAACGTTTTTATTGTGGGTATTCAGCACAGCAGCGATGGCAAATCGGTGATATTGTGCTCGCAAACCTGGCTGAAAAGTACGCGCAGTTATGCTTTGTTCGTTTGGCCCTTGAGGGCATTTTTATCCCTCAAGTAACAAAACAAGATAATGAATTACACTGGCATAGTTTGCTCTTGATCTGGTAACAACATGCGCTTGCTGTCATTGTGAACCAGGTTCATTGTGAACCAGGTTCATTGTGAACCAGGTTGGGCGTGTTTCCTTGCGAGGACATCAGTCGAATCCGGTGCTCCTAGATTTGACATTCCACGTGCTTTCCCGGGGCGAACTTTCACAATCTGTGTAACCTCCGCAAACCGTAAAAGGTAAAAATCATCGCGCTTGTTCCTGTTTGCGAATAAAATGATTGGTTGTGGCACAAACGTAGAAGCCTCTCCGCTTCACCTTACCTTACAACCGCGTTTAACCAATTCTTGTAAAAAAAACTAGTTCGCGCCATGTGAATTGATGCAGCTCCTTTTGAAACTGACACATTCTTTTCAAAATTGTTTCAGAGGAGCATTATTTGGTTAGTAGTTCAAGAAAAGTTCAAGTTGTGCACATCTGCATTTGAAAAATAAAACGTGGTAACCTTGCAAGGAGAAAGCCAAGTCTCTCCCTCTTGATTTTTATCGGTCAATGATCGAACTTGTTTGAAACGACCGAAAAAAAAAATTATGTCAATTCGGTCAAAAAATGTTCAAAAACGAAAGACGACAACGTTTTTGAGCCATTTTGGACTAATGACGGAAATGTCTCAGCGAAAAAAAAAACATCTCTCTTCAGCTACGGCACGGATTGCAGGCAAATAAGACTTTTTAAGTTACGTCAGATGCTAGAAGCTTGCCATGACATGAAGGAAAGGCAACTGTTTATGAAAAAAGATAAGTAATCCATTGCCTGTAGCGAATACGAATCAGTTGGATAAGTATAACGTAGTGCCTCCTGGACCTAGTCTATAAAGCTCGGAAAAACAAGAGCTGGAGTGAAGTCGAGATGAACGCAAACCAAATTTTGTCGGTGAAGGAATCAGTGAAGTTTCGATTTGATTCTAATTTTGATCCGGATTCTTAAGCTACCTATCAGCGGTGTTGTCAATTTTCTGTTTCAATCGCAAAGCGATCGGTCGGTCATCAAATACCACTGATGAAAAATTTAAGGGAGCTCGATATTTTGCTCAATAATTTTTACTCAGCAGCAAACAGTTAACTTCACAAATGATAATTTTATAAATTTTGTAAAAAATGCCGGTGTTTATCAAAAAATGCCCAACAACCAAAAAAAGTCATAGAAAAAGTTTTTTGTCCAATGTTAATTCTTCATTCGGTTCGTCTCGTTTCGAATGTTTGCTTAATAAACAACGATTTGTGTGTGTTTTGTAAGGACAGCTTCGCCAACACCCCGTTTAATATCGTTTATTTTGACTGGCATACCATAGCATCCTTGCACAGGTTCATAATTCAAATAAACTGTTCAACAAGACAGCGTCACGGGTCCAGGTGCCTTGATTCTAACTCTTTACGCCTTTCCTCAGGGACTGCGCGGAAGAACAACAACTTCCTCACGCGTTGAACGAAGCCGACGCAAAACGACTGTGGAAGATTACCGAGGATTGGTGCGGCCTGGCATCGGCGACACCACCTGACGACACGACGAACGCATCGCAACCGGAGTAAGGTGCCATCCTGCGTTCTTGAAACGAACTGAACGAATGCAATTTTTCTTTTGTCGAAAGGAATCCGCGAAGCACTAAGCAACGGGAAATTTAGCTTTACCTGGAAACGTCACGTGTGTGCGGGTC
>Ga0210059_1008976_pt1 | contig 15674 bp, 7 predicted proteins | sample Ectturendosymbi2_FD_188042 | JGI IMG/M metagenome (GOLD analysis project Ga0210059, IMG submission 188042) | Ecteinascidia turbinata endosymbiont from Florida, USA - Sample 2 (SPAdes) (version 2) | ecosystem: Host-associated > Tunicates > Ascidians > Unclassified | place: Key West, Florida... | reverse complement strand
GTAACTTGGGCACACTTAAAGTTCTGTGGGTATATACCTTGGTTTATGCAATTGTTAAAGATTTTTGCTAAGCATGGAGATAATACTTCACTGCATAATTTTAAGATTTTTACAGGGATGTCATTTTGACGAGTACCCTTTTTCTCTGTGAGTGTGTCTATGATGTGCATGATTTCTTCAGCTGATGTTTCATGTAAAAAGAATGAGGACTGGCAGCTAATTTTTGCAATGTGAGTCTTGTTGCTTTGGGGAGGAATTATTTTGCTGGCCATGTTTTTTCCAACAGATACAAAGAAATCATTTAAGATATTTGCTATATCTGTAGGATTTTGCTTGCATTCTCCAGTTAAGGGATGGGTTAAATTGGGAGGGGTGGAGGTAGCTTTGGTTCTTCCTGGTAATAAGGTATTAATGAGTTTCCATGTTTTTGCACTGTCATTTCTTGCAATTAAAAATTGGGATTGATAATATTCCTTTTTTGACAATACCAGCAGATGTGTTAGTTGGTTTCTGTATCTTTTGTAATATGCAAATTTGGCTTTATTTTCAAAACCATTTTTTACTAGACTCCGGTAAATTTTGTTTTTTTCTTTGATGGATTTGTATAATGCTTGTGTGATCCATGGCTTGTTGAGGAGTTTCCTTCTGTTTCTTGATAGTGGTTGTAGTGGTGTATGCTTTTGCATTGTATTATTGAATATGGAGTGTATGTCATCCACAACCTGACATGGGTTTCCATTGTTTACTGGCAGCATGTCTAGGGTATCTACATGTTTAGGGTGGATGCACAGTTTTTGCTCTCTATCTCCAGTCGGATGCCCGTTTACTAACTACATAGCTTCTTGTGAGATTGCATTTTGGATCAAAACGTTTTTTATTTCGACCAGAAATTTCACCCTGGTGTTTTGAAGATTTTGATCGCCACTGGACAACAATAGTGGAGTGCAGAGACGGATTGTGACTCAAAACATTAGTTTTCGACAAATACCTCTTTGCATTTCCTTCTTAAAGTAATCATTTTTGATGCAGTGCTATCTTTTTAATTGCGAACAACACCGCGGTTGTCCTGTTTCAAACTAAATATTCAACAAACACTTCTGAAGCTTTTCAATAACATTAAAAAAAATATTTCAACACCGTGTAAGTAAAACTAACCCAAAGACTCATCATGAAATTGAGTTTTTTTATCTGGGTACTTAGTTTATGCAATGCAGTTGCTGCAGATTCTTGTTGTAAACAGCAAAACCACAATTAACCAACGCGTGTTATTTTATGTGAAGTTTGGTCATAAATCATCTTCTGGAAAAATAAACCAGTGACACGGGCTGGTATAGTGAAGTGACATGGGCTGTTATAGTGAAGTGACATGGGCTGGTATAGTGAAGTGACATGGGCTGGTATAGTGAAGTGACATGGGCTGGTATGGTGAAGTGACATGGGCTGGTGTAGTGAAGTGACATGGGCTGGTGACAGTTAAGTGACATGGGCTGGTATAGTGAAGTGACATGGGTTGGTATAGTGAAGTGACATGGGCTGGTATAGTGAAGTGACATGGGCTGGTATAGTGAAGTGACATGGGCTGGTATACTGAAGTGACATGGGCTGGTGACAGTTAAGTGACATGGGCTGGTATAGTGAAGTGACATGGGCTGGTATAGTGAAGTGACATGGGCTGGTGACAGTGAAGTGACATGGGCTGGTATACTGAAGGTTCGACAAAAGAATTTCGTGATAAATGTCATTAAACAACAGTATGACGGAATAGATGAGCCGTTCAGGTTAAGATCCGTTTGATCTTCCTGAATGTTCTTGGCATTACCTTAAACTGCAGCCGGTGATGAGGCTGAGATTCCGGATTTCTGCAGTTTTCGTGAAACTGGACTATCTATCTTTAGGCATCATTATTCCCGGGTCCACTCTGGCCTGGAGTGGTGAACCCTGAAACGGCTCAGCTATGCATCAAAGTCTCTTTGTAGGAACAGACTGAGCTCTTCAGTCATGCAAAGCATCCAATCTAGGTGTGTGGGACAGGTATAATGGCTACCCTGAGGCTGAACTTAAACTCAAAATATGGATCAAGCCTTTCCTTGAATCTCTCGATGGGATAAGAAGTGTGAGGCCTACTGATGACTGGGCAACTCAGTGGTCCTATCCCTTACATTTAGTTTTTTCAAAGCGATTAACAATTATCAGATGTTCTGCCACACATAGCTGATGTCAGAGACTCGAGCAGAAATTTTGTATGACGATGTTTCCCAGTATTTCTAGTTACTTAAAATTAAATCGGTGCGTGGGATTGCCCAACAATTGTTTACTCTTTCACATACTTCGTAAAGTAGATCGAATTTTTGTTCGGTGATTCGAGCTACCAATTTTCACCGAGTCTGTCTAATGTAAGTAGATCCACATGGGCAAGTTGATTTGTGAAGGAAGTTTGAACGACGAAGATCGTTCTTTTTGGCTTAATGTGAAAAAGGTGCTTTCAACTTGTTGCTTTCATTTGAAAAGCGAAACTGAATATAGAGAATCATCGAGCAACGGAATACAATCCTTCGCATTTCTCGACGAATTTCATTAGAAATCTCTCCTAGCTATGGAAAATGTATGTTCCTGTAGCAGTATCTACCATTCATAGAATTTTCGTAAAACAAGTGGGGAGAATGCAATAACTTACGTGGCATCTATCGCCTTAGACTCCCTGGAAAAATGTATGCCAAGTATCTTGAAAAACATGCTGCGAAATAATTGAAACGATGCTAGAGGATGACCAGTGCGGTTTTCGTACTGACCATATAGCTCCACATAATGTGTTTGAGGTGCTTTGAGAGACCGAAACGGTCTCTCAAATTTTTCAACAGTCCCTCAAATTGCAGTAGAAACTCGCTTTGCTACCACCATCAAAATATACTAAAATCTCGCTTTAAGACCATCTCTGTATTTAGATGAATAGTTGCGGCCTCTCAAAATGTCTTTGCGATCAGGAAAGCGAAACATTAAAAAAAAACTGGTCAACAAAGATCAAATTTCCACTCTCCAAGGAATTTTCGAGAAATCTTGGGAGTATTCCAAAGACGTCTACAGTTTTGTCAAACTCGAGAAAGCATAGGATCGGGTTCCTCATGAAACAACTCGGGGAGTGTGGTGGGAGTACGGTAATAACGGCCGCCTGTTACTGGTTGTCAAGAAATTATATTCCTGTTTCCTGCTCAGAAATTTGTGTCCGTGTCGGGGGAGTTAAATCACAACCGTTCTCAGTGGGTGTTGGACTCCGACAAGGGTGTGTGCTGTCACCATTCTTCTTGGATAGACAGTCAAAGCCAAGTGGACGAGGTTGTCACTACTGGAAGCTGCAGGATCAACTATTTACTTTTGCGGACGATTTGTTGCTGGGGGTCCTCAACATACAATCCGCAGGTTTTCAGCGGTATGCGATCAAACTGGAATGTGGAGACAGCGTAGAAACTTTCACTCTGGGAGACTTCAAAGACACGCCCACGTCTATATGGCAATCTTGCCACAGGCAAACGATTGGAAACTGGAGAATCGCATGAAAAATATACGAGTGTTCATTGACTAAAAAAGTGCAGTATTAAACAAAGAATGTCAGACTGCAATTTACAATAGACTTAATCAAAACGGCGAATTGAGTTTGACACAGATTAATGGAGTGCAAAACAGGTCTATGTTTGAACACAACAAAACTTTTGGGTTTCCATATGCACTGCTTATGCTTTTAAAGCTGGGGCCCCTTTTTCACAGTCGTCCACAATATATTATGAGAAGCTTCATTCTATTAGAATGATAAAATTTTTTGCTCTTACTTCACAGGGTCTTTTAGGAACTTTTTGAAATAAATTTTAACCCACATTTTTAAGATATTGAAGCTGGTTTGAAGCTTTTTCTTGTTTACACATTAGAGATGCTGGTGGGGGGCTTTGAAAGCAGAGGACTTACTCATTACAGTGATTCTTGGGGGCCCCTTAGAAAGCAGAATACCTACACATTGCAGTTTCTGTTTGGGGCCCCTTTGAAAGCTAGGTACTTACATATTGCAGTTGCTATTGGCAGCCGTTTCGAAAGCGGAGTACTTACATTGCAGTTGCTGTTGGTAGCACTTTTGAAAGCAGAATACTCAGGGCCGGCGCAAAGCATTCCAGCGCCCCAAGCAAGATCCACTTTCAGCGCCTCCTCATAGGTTATGACTTCATCCTGCTCCATCAGCAATGGCACGATCTGTTTAAAAGTAAACAAACACATTCTCTTTGCTCTTTGTACATCTTAAATATGCCGGTTCGTCCTAGGCAAGATCCATTTCAGCACCCCTCCACCCAAAAGACCCTTTAAGGACGATTTTTTTACATCAAACTAACTTATTCGATGTATGCCGAGTTTATCTGAACACCAAATTCATCAAAATATTATCTACACAAGTAACAGGCGTTGCAGCATTCACATAAACAAAAACTCTAGCATAGATCTCAAAAACTTCTTTTACAGTCTGATGTCGTAACAATCGACAAAGTTCTATATTCACAACAAAGCTCTGACCTTCGCGAAGGTATCCAATGTTGGTTACGTTGCGTAACTGCTGACATCTCTTTGTTACAAAAATTAAGGTGGTGGGTCCAATAATCTAAATCTGACTGGTTAACTAGGCTACTAACGTCAATAATGCTGGCGTTTCGGCAGCTTTTCCTAATCTGACTACACTTGATGACTGTAACATGATTTAGTGAAGGTTTCGACGTAATTAAATCTACTTGGGTTAAAGCGATGCAGTCAGGCAAAATCAAGAATCAAGAAATGAAAAGAATAGAGGTGCCAACCTTAAAATTTTGAAGTGAGATTGATAAAGTATGGCCTGGAGGCATGCTCTGCTGGTCTTGACAGCACACCATTGATGGACCTTTGAGCACCCCTGGCAAGGTTCATTCCAGCGTCCACCACTCCTATACAAAAATTCTTACTCTGCTCATCACATACATTACGGAAATACGAAGGACGTTTTGTACGTTATAAAAATGTATTACATGAATAAAATTTATATCAAATTGCGACACAGCTTGCCTAGTATATGTGAAATTGAAATTAATAGGAAAAATAATCATTCTGCAGCAACCTAAATAGTGTAGTACCTTTATCTTCTCATAAACTGAATGATCGTGTGTTTCATTCACTTTCATCATGTTCACTCCCTTTTTTTGGTTTAGGTTCGTCATTTTCTGAACCACACAATTGCATTTGTGGCGTCCCCTTTGGCCCAGCGCCCTAGGCAGCCGCCTAGTTCGCGTAATGGTAGCGCCGGCACTGAGAATACTTACACATAGCAGTGGCTGTTGTGGGCTCTTTGAAAGTGGAGTAGCCAACCTACACATTGCGGTTGCTGTTGGGGACTCCTTTGAAAACAGAATACTTACTTATGATCTGCTTCGGAGTTTGTTGCATGAGTGGATAATATGCTTTTCACCGAAATGAGGAAAATGTACGGAACACCTCGAGGGGAGCCCTGAACAGGATGAGTGGCGAGGAAAGTGCCTCTCTCGCCTCCCCACCACTGATCATTGCATTGCTACTGAACATGATTGTGAATTTGGCGTTAAGGGCCTTGCAAAACCCACAGCGGAATGAAGACAGTTCAGTAATGGTAAATCGCACCATCCAAATGCAACATGTGAACATTATTCCGAAGAGCAATAAGATTGAGGCGACTCAACCAAAAGAAAGAAGATTACGTAAGATTACGTCACCAGCTTAAACCGATTCTAAGAAAAACGCGATCCGCTCAAGCTTTCTTTGGACTTGACAGCTGACATGACAAATGACAATTGCATCAAATTGGGGAGGAAGACTTCATCATCGCGAGTGTGACAAGAAATATAACCCACAGGCTTGGGCTGCATCATTTCCCCACCTGTGGACTCTACCGAAAAAAGAAAAAAGCTCAAATACGAAGCAATGTTTACCTAAAAAGGAACAACCATCACAATTGGACAAAAACTGACCAGTTAGAACCACCTTGCTAAATAAGACAAGAAAGTAACCAAAGGAACTTGCAAGCACTGTGTGCTTTGTCGTTACCATGAAAAACACAACAAATCCACGGTACCAACTGTTTCACAAATAATGGCAAAACGAAAACTTTGAACCAAAACCTGAAATGTGCAAAATATTGTATTTATGTGGAGGCTCGTGTGATATGCCATCAACAGTATGTTGGCCAAACAATGAACAAATTTTCCAAGAAGTGGTTATCTCACCGAGGTACTTGGAACAAACCAGACAATAGGGATGATAGCCACGCAATGGCCTTATCGCGACACTGTACAAGTTTCCATGTAACCATAAATAACTGCCTTTTTGTGACTCTTACACTGCATTTCCGCTCACGTATCCACTGCCGGCTTTGGCTGATTCCTCCGCCGAGCTGCTCGTAGCTATGAGCTCGCTGTTGTGTTTTTAGTTGGCCTTAGATAGTTTTTCGGATTTGTGAAAGCAATCATTTGATAACGGTGTGTTTTACAGTTGTATACTTGACGCAACTTGTGTGTTGATTAATGCATTTTACAGTGATAGCGTGACTCGAGTCAGTGACTCGACTCGAATCGACCCGAGTCGCGATTTTTGGTGACTCGACTCGAGTCACGTTGAGAAAAGATATTCTGAAGACTCGATTCGAGTCACGCTTTGTATCGATTACTCGAATCGAGTCACAGTCGGTGACTCGAAGCTCGAGTCAGATTTATTTTTACAAAATCGCCAAAGATCTGATTGACAAACCATGTTAGTTTGCACACAAAGAAAATACCTTTTTTTGCTTCAGTGACGCATAGTTAGCATTGTCACAAATTTTCTCTTTTGACTGTGTTTCCTAGTAGCTTTATGGTACAATTTCAGGATCAGGTGTTCCACCTGTTACTGAGGCAAAGCTGAGCCTTTGCTTTTCACTAAGGGGTCAGCAGCGCACAATAAGTTGGACATATCGTCGTGGTTTCATATAGTGTTTACATACTCGTATCGCAATCATGGCAGTCAGTCTCATACTTTCACTTTGGGTCTTTTGCAGAGATAAACGGATTTATGTTTTTGAAATCCAAGTCCAATCCAAAAGTTATCTATAAAAATCCAATCCAAGTCCAAATCCGGAAAATAAATCTTGTTAGAATTCAAATTCCGATCGCTTTTATTAGGCTAGGCCTATATGTAATCCAAGTCAAAAGTTCTAAAACTAATAAATGATTTGGAAACTAATCCAATTTAACGTATGCTCTACCTTTGGCTCACAACATCATAATAATTGGCAATGAAAAGACTTCAAAGTCATTATTATTAGCAGCAATGCCATGAGAAGCTCTGCAAAAGCCCAATAATGTAAGATTCCAAACCAGAAGATTAACAGGTATATGGGCATCGGAAGGATTTTTTTCAGGAGGGGGCCACTAGGGGATTTTTCCTAAATTTTTCCAGGGGGCTCAAATGTGGTAAAATTTGATTTTTTACACTTGAAACTAAGAAAACAACCATTTTTTGCTAAAGATTTCAAAATCCAGGAGGTCCAAGGCCCCCCTGCCCCCTTGCCAAAAAAAACGTAAAGGAAATGTTAAATTTCATTTGACTCGACATTGACCCATTGACTCGAGCTTGCAATAGATAAATTCGACCGCGTCACCTTTGTGGATAATATTTATTTGATAAAAGAGTTAAATTCACGAAAAAAATTTCAAACAGGCTTGCAATTTCGATACAAAATTTTTATTCATGTTTGAAATTGAAATGATTTTTTCTGAAATCAAACATTTGGGGCTTACATCCTTCCCCCCACACGCCCCCCTACACCTACAAGCATACTTGCCTTGTGCAGCAACGATGAGTGGACTGTTATATTTTGAGATCCCACTCCCATCCAGAATTTTTAAAACTGAATCCAAGTCCAAACATAGTCCAATAAAAATTTCAAATGGAAAGTCCAAGGCCACATGATGTCGAAACAATTAACAAAATGTAGCTTTTTAACAAGCTTGCCACAATTATTTTCCATTCATTCTGTCCGAACACGGCCTTGATCCTAAATTTTGGGAGCAATTTACCGTTCGGGTCCAATCCAAATCCAACAAAAATCGTTATAGACCGCATTCAGTCCAGTCCAAGTCCAGTCCAATGCTCATCTCTTTTGTGCAGCCACCGAGTAAACCAGAGGTGTCCTACTCGAATGGAGATGGGCACCGAAGTTTTTCATACAAACTATTCTAGTGCCAATGGTCGCATACCGTGTTCGAATAATTGCTGGCCTTTTAAACGCTCTTCATCATTACACTATAAATATTGCACATTTTCCCATATTGCACAGAGTATTGCATACAGACTGGAAATGCATTGTCATCGAATCAAACCCTAACACTGCAGCATAGGATGCTTAGTTATTTTGTTGCTAGTCGTAACAGCAGTTATGCGCGTGTGAAGAAATGTGCTGGAGTTACATTATTACGACATAAACGCCAACTGTTATGATTTACGCCAAATGCAAAAATCACCTTTATCGAAACCTCATCGCTCGCGTGACATTTTCGAGCCTATGACGTGCCACACTTTGCACACGAGCACTCGTATAGGTTTGACCTTTGACCTTGGTTACCGCTGAGACATTTTGTTTGAGAGACCGGATATATTTCATTTGGATTCAGAGATGGTCACATACTTTGCACTTTGCACAGAGATCGTCATTAGTGTTTTTGGTGGTTGTTATACAATGAGGTTCTACTGTAGTTTGAGAAACCGTTGGAAAAATATGAGAGACCGTTTCGGTCTCTCAAATCACCTTAAAAACACTTAAAAGAAAAAAAGAAGCATTGTTAGGATGAATTACCTTGGTTGAATTACCTTGTTTGGTTTGGTTGAATTACCTTGTTTGGTGAACAGCAAAAGTTACCTCGAGATATACCAGCATGGATTTTTGTAGATATGCCATTTTTTTCAATTTGACATTTGGCTGCTGGCCGAAGCCTGAAATTAGCCACCTGCCGGGGCATTTGAGGTGAACGCTCTTGCCCAAGGAGGGCTACGGCTTTCCTCAGTGGCCGTGGATTGAACACCCAACCTTCCAATTGGGAGGCGCACACTTTACCACTGAGCCATTGCCGCCCTAGATATATTGTATTGTGTAACATCTATATTTGCCTTTCCTACAGCTATTTTGCATTTATACTGCCGATGTGATAACGGCTTGACTTTCAAAGTTTTGATTGACAACATTGAAAAAATTATAAATTGTTATCTATCACAACCTGCGTAATCCTAATATTGAAAAAGGAGCCAATGTGTTTTCATTACAATCTTACGTGTAATCTCTGAATTGTAGGAATACGAAAGTGGAAGATCAGTTCGACAAAGCAAGGGGGAATCTGGAGAAATACTTGAGTCTGCTGGCTTTGTGACCTGAGACTGAGGTAAAGGACGCAAGAGTTTCAGACAATTACAAATTCCTTCACCACTCAGTTAAACAATCAAGTACCTCGAAAGGCCTGAGTAAACACAAATTATCGATGAGGGCATTTCTTCGTGCCGAACGTAATTGGCTGCACCATTGTCTTCATGAGGTTTCGAGAAACAGAATTGGAAAAAAGTAAAACTATTGAAATTCAGCTCAACCAGAGTTTGCTTGAATAAAATAAAGTGTTCGGTTACTTCAAGCAGTCAACAATAATGTGCAACAATCCAGAAATTTGCGTTGATCTTTACGGTAAAGGCATTATGGAAGCACAACATGTACAGCAACACTGTATTTGCAGTTGCTGATAAAGAACCGTAATTGCTGATGTTTCATGGAGTTGTAGCTGATAAACATGGCACAGAAATTATAATGAAAACGCGCCTCGCTGAGCGCACAGCAAGGTTAGGTGGTTGCATCACCAAGACGGCCGAGAAGAGCAGTTGTAGAAGTGTCTGTGTTGGCGTTAATCGCTTACTATACAAGATTAAATGTTTAATAATTGAAGAACTGCTTTAAGATTGCCAAAAATACTGATGGTCAGGCGTGGACGCAGGGGGGGATGCAGGGGATGCATCCCCCCACCAGACCTAAAGAGGTATTGACGTGGCACTTGATTTCATTACAAATCATCGCCAAAATATTTTGTAGTGCACATTACTTAAATGCTAAAGATGCTAAAAATTAATTTATGCTAACAATTAGTAAAAACGTTTCTTTGTTGCATTAGATGAGCTGGCTTTAGTTTGTGGAACCTGATATAAAACCCTGGAGATTGGGATTAAGAACCAAATATTTCAGGAAAAACCTGAAGTCGGCATCTTAATTCCGATTAATTGATTTGATTCTTGCAATGACAGTTGTTTTGCCGGTATGAAACTCACTGCGCAAGAGTCAGGTTCACTGTTATAGGTTATGCAGTGATGAGCTTGCAGTTCACTCATGTCCCCTCATTTGTCTGCAGAGGCGTGTTGAGAAAGTCGCGAGCGGATTATTCTACTGTTGGTCTTTATTGCGTATTAATAACATGGCAACAAATCTGCAAAAGTTCACTTTATATTACGGTAGCAGGCGTTCTGTTGCATGAAACTGTTGAACGCACACGTCTTGGCAGGTAATGCAGCGAGATAGTGACAAGTTGATAGCGGTAAGTTACGTACATTTATACTTTCTGAAAAGAAGCATGAGTAAGTCTATTGCAATGCTTCCATAAGCTTGAAACATCCATTATTAGTGCGAGTGTGACCGATGTGCCTGAGTGTCAAACACCACTCTGCAGGCTTCTTTTCATGCAGTATAAATTTACTGTTAGCAAGCATCTATGCAGGCTTGTGGGAATACGTCTTAATCGTTAAGGTTTAGTTCTGGTATCCGAGTGAATACTGAATGCAAAGCTATATTTGCTGTGGCAAGTTTTCATAATTCATCTGGTCAATTTTGCAAAACCTGCATGGTGTTCTAATTCTAGTAAGTTGTCTCCGTAGTCGTGTCAACACACAGGTCTAGTTAATTGTCCGGTTTGTGTGTGATGAGCGTTCACTGTGAAAAAATACCAAAGGCAAGCAAGGTTTTGTTGATCGCTTTGGATGAGATCCCAGACTTTTGCAGCTACTGTTTCTAAGTGGTTCTGATAAGTCTTGTTGCTGATCCCGCAATAAGGGGAGAGTAACCGGGCAATTACCCCCAAAAATTTTCAAAAACATGTTCAGCTGTTAGTTCAGTTGAATATATCAGCTGGCTGTGGTCCTGCTTGCTAAGTAAACAAAGTCATAATTTGTCATTTCGTCGAAAACCATGGCAAACCCAACGCCTCTTTCTTTACAGATCATGGCAATGCTTACGTGAAAAGAAATGCCCTGCGTTGAAAATCTGCAGATAGCGTACTGTGTAAATTGTCGATATATTGATATACCTAGCTATTTCTGCCAATGAAGCGTTTTTTGTGATTGTTACCGTAACATTGGGCATTTCCTTTGTAGTGTAGAAAGGATAAAGCGTTTTGTGAACGTCCATTTGCATTGCATCGTCAGCAATGTTCCCTCTAAGATGAGCAAATACTCAGGACCACCAGAACTGTTGCGCAGTGAAATCTCATTCTCGCGCACTTGCAACATTTCAAAGCAATAGAAAAGCAAGCAAACAAGAAACTATTTGAATGAAATGTGTGGTTTGTTCGTATTTTGACAAGATTATTTATTTGTTATATAATTCACAAAATTTGTAATTCATTGAAAACCCCACTTACTCAGCCCTAAAATAATCATGATCACTAAAACAAATATTTGCTCGTGTAAAATTATCTTAGAGGGAACACTGATCGCCAGCAATTTAAAAATGATAAACAAAATGTCGAGGTTGCCTCCTCCTGGAAAAATTCCTGCGGACGCCCATGAATGATGGTGATTTCTCGCTTTCGTTTTTTCGTTACTTTCGTGCTTTCACACATTACAAATTGTTTGTTTCTTTCCGTTCTCTTAAGTTCGGTTGCAAAATAAACAGAATCAACCCACTTCTAGTTATTAGTATTTCATCAAAATGACCTGCAATACCAAATGTTATACACAAATTACTATGGGTGTTGCAGACTATTCCAAACGACAATTAAAAACTGTAAGGTTCCCCATTTGAAGAGTACTAATCTAAACCGCATCCAAGTGACTACGCTCAATTGCTGCAACATACAAGTCAAACAGCACTACTGCACTATGCTGGCTACTGCCACCGGTAATTGTGATGTAACAAACGTAACCAACGGTGAGAATAAGTATTATGTCGTCACCTGAACTGTTTATCTCGAGCCGTCGATGTACCTGCGCCGACGCCAGTGACTACGTCAGATCGTTGTTATGTGCCACATTGCGTGTTGGTTCCGTAGCGGTGCAGTGTTAAAGTTTGACCAGTTTTATCACTCGAGCTTCTTCTAAACCAAGCTTAGACTTGTTTCCTCGTAAATGTACGTATGCGAAAGTGATTGATTTACGCAATATGGCCCTGTGAAGCATTGGGTTCATTGCAAATCAGTATTGCATCCCCCCCACCAAATTAGCCTGTGTCCGCTACTGACCGAGACTCGCAAAAATGGGTCTCAAGACGAGTCTCGAGACCGAAACCAATCTCGAGACTCCATCACTACCTACCATGTGTATACTTTTTAACATTTACCAATGTTATCACGACGCAACATGGGCTTAGGCTAATATCAGTGACAGGAATTTGGATACGCATTATATTGAGCTGTATATTTTTGCATTGGATTTGTATTTAAAATACCTTAAATCACATTACCTGGAAAAGACTCAAAGTAACAGTATGTGGCCTACTGCCATTATCACGATATGCAAATACTTGATTGGATCATGAAGATGTGTCAATAGGTCTATATTGTGCCCTTCTGGCCCCTCAGTAACAAGCAAATCTCAGGTCTACCTCTGTGCAAGTTATGAATACTTGACCCTTAGGATATAGCATAACACGACTTGAAAGCCAAAACAGAAATTTTGCACCAATTTAGATCATTACTGGACCAAAAAATGATCATTTCTTTGTATGCAAACATACTGGGTTTGTCTACCAGAGGCTCTGAGATTTTGCAAAAATGACTCTGACTCGAGTCATTGATTGTGACTCGAGTCGCGTCATTCTGTGAAAAAACGTGAGTCGAGGTCACCATCTTTCTCAACGTAACTTGAGTCGAGTCAGAGTCACCAAAAATCGTGACTCGAGTCGAGTCAATGACTCAAGTCACGCTATCACTGCTCTCGACTAAAACAGAAGAAGCAGGAGCAATGGGAGGAAGTTGTCAACTCCATCGACTTCTCGCACTCCAGCCGCAAGTCGTGGAGAACAATCAACAAACTTACTTGCAGGTCTGGACGCTCCTCTCGCCTGTGCCCGGTCTTGGCAAATTCCGTCGCCTCGCAACTTGTGAAGAACGGGGCACACAAGGCCAGCGGCCGCGAGTCCACCAGGCTCGTCAACAAACAGCTGTCCGACCTATGGAAGATTCAAAAACCTGAGGGTCATAGAATCTCCGAATCCTTCAGGCTGGAAGAGTTTGCTGCTTCCCTCAGACGCCTGAAGCCAGGAAAGTCTCCGGGATTGGATTCCATCTTCCTGGAGTTTATATTCCATGCTGGATTGGCTCTCAAATCTTGGTTCTGCGACTTCTCCATTCCTGCATGCGCCAACTCAGAATTCAAAAGATCTGAAGAAGAGAGCTAGTAGTTGCGATCCCTAAGCCAGAGAAGCCACTGGGGGACGCAAAGAGCTATCGTCCTATATCTCTGCTCCACGTTCGCGTCGAATCATCGACCCACTGCTCCCACAGCAGCAGGCGGGCTTCCGACACGGGAGATCGGCCGTAGACCAGGTCACCCTGTTGACACAGGACATCGAGGATAGCTTTTCAGCTAAAAAGAAGGCCGGAGCTGTGTTCGTCAACCTCACAGCAGCCTACAACACCGTATGGCACCGTGGCCTCACCTGCAAGCTGCTGCGACTGCATTGCTAACTGATAGACACATGGTCCGCATGATCATGGAGATGGTTGGCAATCGCAGCTTTACCCTGACCACCGGAAATGGCCAAAGGAGCAGGTCACGACGCCTCAAGAACGGCGTCCTACAGGGATCTGTCCTGGCGCCGTCTCCGACTTGCCAACCACCATCTCCAGAAAGTATGCATATGCTGACGACCTAACGATCATGCATGCTGATGGACATTGGCAGGCAGGGGAAGGAGCGCTGAGCAAGGACATGGCAACACTAGGTGAATACCTCCAGACTTGGAAGCTAAAGCTCAGCACCACGAAAACGGTGCCAGCAGTGTTCCATCTCAACAACAAGGAAGCTAAGCGTGACGTTAAAGTCGACTTCAACAACGAAACCCTGCCCTTCTGCTACGAGCCCAAGTACCTCGGAGTAACGTTGGACAGGTTGCTCACATACCGCTGACACCTTGAGTCACTTCGCAAGAAGCTAACGTCATGCGTCGCACTCCTGAGGCGGCTTGCTGGCTCCGATTGGGGTGCTTGAGCAACAACGTTGCGAATAGCCACCCTAGCCCTGGTCCATTCGACTGCAGAGTACTGCGCTCCTGTTTGGTGCCGCAGTGCTCATACCTGCCTCATTGACCCCACCATCAACAACGCCTTGCGAATTGTGACTGGATGCCTGCGTCCTACACCAGCGGACAACCTTCCAATCTTCACAAGCATCCAACCTGCTGAGCTTCGTCGCAGAGGAGCCACACTATCTCTACGACGCCGTGCCATGGAGCGTGGACATCTTCTCCACTCAGTGCTCACCTGTCCATCGAGTGGTGTTGCACGGCGCCTCAAATCAAGACACCCATTTGCACCTGTCACACAGCAACTCATCAGCTTCTCTGACAACCACATACGTGCAGCGCAGTGGGCGGATCATCAATGGAACGCAGAGTGGGCGGATGACCCCACAAGACTCCGCATTTTAATTCCAGATACCGGTACACACACACGCGGAATGACCCTCCCAAGATGAGCCTGGGTCCGGCTTAACCACCTCCGCACCAGTGTCAGACAATTCCGCTCCTGCTTGTGCAAATGGGGTATGGCCTCCTCTGCGCCCTGTGAGTGTGACGCAGAAGAACAACCGTCGACCGCGTCCTCCTCCAATGTCCAATCCATCGACCTCCCCACGGACTGAACGGTCTGACGGTTTTGAACGATGAGACAACCGAATGGCTTCTCAACACCTGCCCCGAAATCTAGCGCGGCCAAGCAGTGGATAAAAGAAAAACTCGCTCAAACGAAAGAAGGTGCGTTTCGAACTTTCGCCTAATTCAAACGTAACAATCGTCACGATTCACCAAACGCAGGACGCAGTCAAAGTGCTTTGAGTATGGCGACACCACAGTCGGCATGCGGCTTGACCAACGATCAAACTGAGATTCATGAAAACTCATTGGAAGACCCTGGCGTTATCGACACAAGATCTGATTAAATGAATAAAAATTGAAAACATAAATTGTTGACGAATGTTTTATTTATCGAACTGATCATACACACAGTGCCGTGGCAAGGGTAAGTGAGGCCCCCCCCGAAATTTCACGTGGGTCCCCCCATACGCTATTGGCCTATTATTATGAATTGCAGTAAAAAGTCGTAACCTCTCTGGCAGTCATTTTCTCCTCAACAATATGATTCTTTCGTATT
>Ga0210059_1008975_pt1 | contig 15679 bp, 10 predicted proteins | sample Ectturendosymbi2_FD_188042 | JGI IMG/M metagenome (GOLD analysis project Ga0210059, IMG submission 188042) | Ecteinascidia turbinata endosymbiont from Florida, USA - Sample 2 (SPAdes) (version 2) | ecosystem: Host-associated > Tunicates > Ascidians > Unclassified | place: Key West, Florida... | reverse complement strand
TGGCATTTTGTACTTGTGACTTTATTACCGACCGGTCGATCGCGAGTTAGCAAGAAATTTTCTAGTCGATCCTAATCAAAGACAAGTTGGCCACCCCTGGTATAATGGATCTCCTCGAACGGTTCGGCCGCCTTGGTGTTGTATTTTCTTGTCGAAGGATAATGCCCAATCAGGAAGACGACACGGGCAAGACATTCAGCAAGTTTTTAGATTTTTCGATACTGACATTTAATACGTTGACAACTGCAAAATGCAGGTATGTTGTCAGGCTGCGCGCAAAGGCTTCTGCTTTGCGGTAGAAAAAAGCCACCAAAGATGTCACTGCTTAAGCAGCTAGGACTAGGATTGGGCGTTGTCAAAAACAAGACGGGCAGGAAGTTCTGGTAAACTTGAGACAGCAATCTGGACTGTGACGTCGCTTCAAGGAACGCCGTCAGCTGAGCTAGGCGAAGTCAACAAGCGCATCGCTGACATCAGTTGAAAAGTGTCGCACGGCGAAAGGCAACAACAATCCATGTGGAAGTTAATCTTTTTTCGGGAGGCAGAAGGACTCGATGGTCCCACAAGAAGAGGCGCGGCCTCCTCTTCAAGCAAGTACAGCTCGCGATGTCGAACACGACGACGTGTTTTGACTTTTATACGGTCTCTTCTCAAAGAACCGCGTCAGAGTCGTAAACACGATCGACCGCGGCTCGCAAGCACGCCTGAAGCGCCATGACATGTTACGGGAGACGATAAAGCAACAGCCAGCAGCAGCTCACTTTCACAGGCTTCCCGTTGGCCGTTTTCAGCAGCGACTTCTCTTCCGTGTCAACGCCGAATGCGATGTAAGGTCCTGTCACCATGTCTCCCCAATAACCGCGGCAAGGGACGCGCTCTCCGTCGCGCTGAACAAAACAAAAAGCAATAAGCAAATTGCCACATAAGATGGCAGGGTCAACGAGGTTTTCATAATATCGACGGCTTCATAATCGCGCGCGAACCGCTTTGTCGCACTTCGGGCAAATGATCAGCGCGGCGCTGGGAGAGATCAGCTTCGCTTTGTCGTTGCCGTCACGATTCGTCAAGTGCTGGTCGTTTTTGCGCGTTTATGAAAGTCGCAATATGTGGTGGCCACGTTGTTAAGCCGCACCGGGCGATCTAAACGCGAGGCCGGCTGTTCGAACATCGCATTTCAACTCCGAACAAGTGATCTCGTCGCCAAGGGAAAACGCGCACTGTCTGCTGCTTTCACAAAAGAACTCCTTGGTCAGGGCCGTAACCAGCTGAAAGTTTAGGGGAGGGGGCAAATGAAAATTATTCGCCCTTTAAAAATGTTTGAGAATTTCGGGAGGGGGCAATTGTCAAGCCAAAATCAAGGGGGCAATTTTCCGCCCCCTGATTGCGAGCCTACCCTGAGTCGGTGACGCAGCGGAATTAAGTGGTGGATGCCAGGACACGCCGAAAACACTTATTACAAGCTTTGCACATACGTAAGTAGCTGAATAAACACAACCTCAAAGCGACAGATGTTGCAGGACACGCAACTAACCAATCATCGAGCTTCTATTTCACCGACGTGGCGCAATCACATTCTCACGCAGATGACTTCATTCAGCTTCTCAGCAATTTTTCCGCACAGAGCTAACACCACGAAGTCCACATTTCTTCGATTTCTCGTTTTGGAGTAAAAAGCACGCTTTGCTTTCTTTCATAAATAAACTGGTAAGCTTTGATTGCCTAGATTATATTTTACAAATTTGAAAAACAGTGGATCTGCTTTTTCGCTGCCGAAAAATTGTAAAAGCAATGTATTTGCAGTTAAATTACAAAAACCACAAAAGGTCACACAGATAAGATGGATTGCCTCCATACCGGAAAAGAGAAGGCACAGCGAAAAAAGCTTGTCACGATTTGCGTTGCTTTGAGTCTGTTTACGACAAAAATATTTGCAGGGTCATTTTCGAATTTAGAGCAATGCAGCAACACTCTGCTTCATTTTATACAACATTTGTCCAATTTTGAGAAAGTCGAATGCATTAACTGCGACACCATTCCACCATATTTTTGTTTCTCTCAGGGTTTGTTGTAAAAAAACGACCCAAAAAAACACCCAGGTGTTTTTTAAAAAGTCCACTTAAAAAAATCAATAAAACCCACTCTTTACTTTTCCTTTGAAAAATGGACTAAGAAGTACAAAATAAAATAGGCAGGACACTTGTATAGTTAACTACAAATTTTTTAAAAATCAAACAAAACGAACAGTATCGAAATTTGGACTTGAAAAAAAGAGAATAACTCGAACAGTTTTAGTAAATTCTAATGGTTATCTTCTTCAGCTCTCCACAATCGGTAAATTTTAACCAATTTTTCGGCCTTCTCTGCATCGAAACTTTTCCTGATTTTGGACCATACTAAATCATATGTTGAAAAAATACACTCTATAGATGCTGAACTAGCAGGGCATGCACATAAAGTTGACATGAAACTGCAGAGTTTGTGTGGGAATGGTTTTTCTCCGTTTGCTGTGCGCATGCTTGCCAAGCCTTACCACTTAGGAGTGAACTGACCAACAGCACTTTGCGAAAAAGATGGGGTAAATTTTTTTATCCTCAATTTTGAATGCCATAATAGGTATAACAAGTTATTATTGCGTAATTCTGAAAATGGTGATATTGGATGATGCAATAAAAATAGTTCAGAATGGGGTTTTTCCGTTTTCCTTAAAAAAAGAACAAATTCTTGTTTCTTTCAAAAAAAAACAAAAAAAACGGACTTTTTCAAAAAAAGCAAAAAAACAGGTGGGTTGTTTGTTTTTTAAAAAAAAACAGGTTTTTCTCAACCCTGGTTTCGTTGACCAGTTTTGCCAAGCATGCTAGAGAAAAAAAGGAATAAATACAATTGGAACTTTCGAACATTGGTTTTGTGCCCTCGAGTATCAGTGTTTCACAACGTTGGCATTTTCGAATTTAATCGCTAGAGACCAAGGCCGAAACCAGAACTACAATCACGGACTATCAGGTCACTTCGTGTTTCCACACTTCCTTTTGTCTCGGTTCTCCACTTAAATGAAAATGTATTGCGTGTTGCACAATGTATATATTTTTGTGGATGTGCTCAGCAGATCTAAGGATGGAACAATTGAATTTGAAACACACAGTGATCGATAGAAATATTTTTGACAAGTGAACACACGGACCAGCGTCTTTTTCTGCTAGAGCTGATTACAAGAGTTATTTTCGCGTTAAAACGTCACTGCAAACATTGAATCTGCCAGTCACTTTATTTTCACGTTGTAAGAAGGGTTGCAGAGTCGGAGGTTTTTGGTGTTTTTGGGTAGAGTCGGAGGTTTTGGGGTGGTGTCGGAGTCGGATTTTTATCGCATTTTTTATCGGACTCCGACAGTCCATTTGAATTATTTTTTACAACGCATTCCTAAGTTAGGAATCCTAACTCGTGCCTGTTCAAACGGTACAGTTTCTTTTGGAATTTTATTGAAACAGAATTCTTGCTGTGTCCCACGAATCACGATGTCCACTGATTGCCAGTTGCTACAAAATTGTTGACAGCCAAACTTCATGCACGTTTTGTGAAGGAGTCGGAGCCGAAAAATTTTGGAAGGTAGAAGTCGGAGTTTACCTCCGACTCCGCAACCCTGGTTGAAACGTTGCTGAAAATGTTTTATCCAGATAGCATGCATTATTTAAATTAAAATCGTGACCAAAAAGATGAGATACACGATTGGTCATTTTTGCGTTCCGCAAGCACTCCTTAAAAATGTGAAAAACAATCAATGAAGCTCCTTTGATATGCAAAGCAAGTGGAAGTTTTTTCTCGTTTTACCCCAAACCTTGCTGTTACGGATACATTTCTTGTTGATCTCATGACAGAAGTATGCTAACTCTTTGCAAAAAAGTTCGATGGAAAAACGAATTAACTTTGACAAATAGTTTAAGTGTTTTAACATGTCATCAAGAATTATTTTCTCACGGAAGCTTTCATGTCTGGTGAGTCTTGCCTCACTTGCTGGCCATGCACTACAATGCATTCAAATAGCAACAAGTTTGCTGCGAAGTGATCCGGTGAAGAAGACACATCGCATATTCCTAAAAGCTATCAGTAGTTCCTACTCTTTTCTTTCACATTTCACTTCCTCGAAAGCGCAGCGCAACCGTCACTCGACAGACGAGATTCTGTAACGACAGACACAAGCCAAGCGAATCCTGACTGGTCATCGGTAAATACAACGTGATTTATCTCCTGTCATCTCAGGTTAGAGGGAAACGGTTCCGTGTTTGACGAAACGCCAAAGAGTGCGCATGTTGGGCATAGAGTTTCGAGAAATGCAGAAAGCTGGATGAAGCCAAATGCAACTCACCATATATTGCGATTAAAATATTCAAATAAACTATTTGCTGCATCTTCACCAACGTATAAACACAAGCTAACGTGCGCGTGCTCAGTAACGTCATTCAAATCTTTGATCATCTTGGAAAGCATGCTGCATCAAAAAACTAAATGAAATCACACAAACTGTTTAAGATTAGTGAAGCACTGGAGATACAAGATGCCGGGTGTTTACAGGAGTCGCTTTCTGACCTTTCCATCTCCAGTGCTCCACTGCTTGAAAACAACTATAAGGACAACCCGCCGCACTGTTGATGGTAGCAGAGTTTACCGAAACGTCTACGCTGTGTCTTTTACTTTGTTAGTTTGGCCGTTATTTTATCGCCACGCTGTTCAACACTTCTGTTTGCGTGCATGAAAATATAGTGGTTGAACAAAAATGTCCGCAAATTGCTGCAAAGCAATCGATTTAGCGGGTTCAGAAGACGTATTAAAGACAAGAGTTTCTTACAATCAGCCGTGCTTTTCTAACCATTGCACGTTTTGCTCTTGGTGGACAAACACGATAACAACCAGCACGTCAACGACAAGCGAATTCATGCAGATGTCTTCACGCGTCTTCAATGTGCCAGACGCAAATAGCTCACGGCGTTTCCTTTGTGGTGGCCCAAGCAGTATCCATTATTCACGACAATCCATACTCGGCGATCAAAGGGTCAAGCGACAGTTTCGACTGGACATGTCAGTGTCCCACCGTCACGCATTTCATCCATATCAGTAAAAATTAAATCTTTTGCGCCAGCAAACTGAAACTCGGCGTGCGCTTTCGCGATCAGAAGTGCCAAGGCGTCATGCGAAGGGAGAGATGCGCAATCGGACCCTGATGATTAATCGCGTACGTCTGCGAAGCGACACTGGCGCAGCACACTCACCGCCGCTACGGATCGATGCGCGCGAAGCCCCACGCGAAAAGCACATAAAGTCCATTACGCACAGCAATGCGGAAAAGGGACGTTTTCCACCTGGACAAATGACAACGTACCCGCTTTAAAACGATCCCGCAGGCCATCGACTTGTTCGGACGGTCGTATATGCCTTCGCGGACTTCGAACGCAACTCCGTTTTCCCTCCATCGGAAATATTCGTGTTTAGTTATGACGTTCGCCTGAAAAAATAACAACGTTGGTTGAAAAGCCTCACAGACACCTTCAAATGATTTTAAGGCGGTCAAAAGGAATCAATTTACACTCCACAATGATATATGCCCCGCAGCCAGCACATAAGAGCTAGCTATGGAGTCTGTAAGTGAGTTGGTTCATAATGCATTTTAATCAGTCCATTGATGTGAGAGCGTCAGAGGTACGCAGACACAAAACAGAAAGAGACAATAGCGATACAATCAGTTGAATAAATGCTACATCAATCCATTTTTTATATTCTATGCTATATGCTTCACGCATGAGTATCTTTGCCAGCAGTTCCAATACGTCATACTGGATAGAGTATAAGAGCCAATTCAGAAAAACAATTAGAATTTTTAGACTGGGCGACATTGATTTAACCCCAAAACGATCTTACATATCATGCCTTGTGAAAATACATTTTTGTTAGCTTGTGGAGCAGAGGTGGCCAACCAGTCAGAAACCAGGAGACACATTTCTTACTGTTACCTCAAAGAACCGCATCATACACACGGGCACACATGAACATCACCCATTTCTTGCTCACTCACACACATACCTTTGCTTGGCTAGATTTACTGTAAACATCACACATTAACATAATGACATTGACAGAAATTAACAAACCATTTATTGTTATGCAGGTTATTTAGTGGTACTTCTGGTAATTACGTAAGACCCGCATGAAACCGGGCAAAGAGCCGTATGCGCCTCCCGAGCCGCGAATTGGCCACCTCTGTGTGGGGTTTTAATCAAATATCCTTAGCTGCAATATATTTTGGAAGCATCATTCTATTTGCGTGCCGTTTCAAGAACGCAAGGCTGCGGTCTGTCACACCGTCATAAAATTTCAATGTCGTGTGCAAAAGATCTAAGATGTTACATAAAATTTTGAATGCATTGTACATGGATAAAAAGCTTGAACTAGGTCACAATTCACACCAATAGCAGACAACGCAACAACAACTTTACCATTCAATTGCAGAGCGTTTCATTCAGTACCTTCCACAACAGCTGAGCGACCTTACATAACTCTTGTTCAACACTGCAACTCTCAAAAGTTAACGTAATTTAATAAATCGCCCATTGTCGTCAAACTCAACCCCATGCACTGAACCCAACAAACCAAATCTTGCGAAACGGATTAGTAACAACTTTCTTTCCTAGCAAAATTTGTTCGCAGCGATTGTTCAGCAAGGGTTTAGTCAGTTCTTCAGAAAACCTTATGCGGCACGGGTCAAGCTGCACAAGCTCGCCTGCACAACGTCAAGAGCACGTTTAACTCGGTTTTATTATTCACCCGCGTTGCAAAAATGCTAGCGATGAAAATAAATTTTCTGGAAACGACAAATACTTCAATTAGCTATAACCACATTGCTTGCCATGCGACCACCAAACTGAACGCTTGCAGTGGCTTCACACGCATCGGTGAAAGACAGAATCGGACGATATTCACAGTGAGTAAGAACCGGTCAGATCTCCCTCAATCGGATTGATCACGCACTACTTCTTGTAAATTTGGCGGCCATTTCCAGGTTTTCTATTTTCTCCGAAGTCGCGCGCGTAAGACGAAAACCCGAAGTTGCGCGATTCCATCCGCGTCACGTGCAAGCGACATGGTAAACAACTTCAACAAACATGCACGGACTCAATGACATTCTCTTTAACGTGAAGTAGACACCTTTTCGCTCGCAACAACGCCGCGATGACATGCGCAATATGCCAGCGGGAGAACAGACCAGGTCAACATGACGGCGCAAACAACCGGGAAAACATCGAAAATTTGCCGGTGCGTACTGGTGACAAGGTTCGCATATCGGTGCTCACGTGCAGCCGATTGTGAAAGTCGACACAGCGGCGCAGCGCGCGGCACAGTAATCTTCGATAATTAAATAGACGTGATGTTTGACAATACCGCGAAGCAGGGTGATGTAGACCAGGAGTCGGCAACTTTTTTTTAACGAAAGAGCCATTCTGCTTCATTTTCCAGTCGCTATGACCGGCGAGGAGCCACTAAGCGTTGATACCGTTTTATTTTTCATGCGACTTCATATGGACATGAGCTAAATTGTACTCACCTTAATTCTAATAGTAATCATAATCAAGTGCAAATTTAAATTCCAAGTTTTGTCAAATCCAGAGAGAGCCACTTCAGAGCAGCTAAAGAGCCGCAGGTTTCCGCCCCGTGATGTAGACGATCAACTGTTACGACACTTACATGGAGCTCATGCAGCTTCATTGATAAATCCCAGTCGAAAGCGCCTTTTCGCGAATCATATCTCGCAGCCAGATATTGCCGCAAACGTCCGTCCCACATCGAAGTAATATTAAAGTATTTCGGGTCCGGTTCCTTCCAGAACTTGAAGATGCCTTCCAAATAATCGCGTTCTTTGTACTGTACAGAAGAGAAGAAACTTTCAGACTGGAAGAGATCAATTGGGCTACTCCCAGGCGGACACAAATCAACACCGAGCTAGCTGGACACCACAGCCCGCGCTTTGTAAACTATTTGCAGTGCTTGCCCGATGACGGCGTAGTTTAATCATCATTACCTGCGAAAGACGTCCCATAAAAAGGGGGCCAGGTTCACAGGGGCTAAAATGGGCAAAAGCAGGAGTAACTGAAACTGGCAGGATTAGTGAGGAGGACCCACTATGACTTACTGACTAATCGAGACATTCAACAAAGAACGCGCCCAACCGTAAACAAGCGTCTCAAAGTAACGTGCGCACGAGCATACCTTGAGCTGCGACATGTCAATTGTGGGCATGCGCTCGTCGGAGTAGTCAAGATCCGTGATCATTTCAATAAAGAGATTGGCTTTGTCCTGTAGGTACTGCAACGTCGGCTGTCGGATGAGAGTATTCCCGAATAACTCAAGATAGAGTTCGGCTTTTTCTGCGTACATATGGATGTGGTAACGCACCTAAAACGATTTGCGGCCATTGGAAGGCATTCGTCAGGAAGTGATGAATGTTTAACCTACGAAACAAATTATTACCATACGCACAGCAGTCAATGCAACTCACCTTGTAATCCCATTCTCTGCGGTGGTTCCAGAGCCAGAGTAAGAAGTAGAAGATGCTTTCCCAAGAGCTCCAGGTTGTTCTCAACAACATAAATCTTCGCAATAAAAGTTCAAGTCCTTGAGAGCCGAGGTAAGCTCAGGAAAAAACTCACAAAAATGCAACAGGTGTTAATAAAATCCTTGCCAGTGCGAAAAGTCTCTGGTTCACAGTGTTAACATAAGACATGTATGCTTTGGGCGCAATACTAAACAGTAACCTTAAATAGGGCAACTTTTCAGAAGTTCTGCAGCTTTGGGGAAGTTGGAATGCCATTTAGCCATCAGTAAGTCCCAGATCTCCTGTGACCCACAGAGGTGTCACCTGACAAGGTTCTTTAAAGGCAGGCTGAGTTCTTCAGCTAAGCAAGGTACTGCATTCCGTCTAGAAATGGGGAACCAACACAAAAGTTTGAACTATTTCTCAACTCTGGCAACTGCTGCAGCTGAACCTTCCACAACAAATTATCCATGTGCACCTTTCTTGGGTAGTGTGTGATGTACGGATGACTGGGCAACTCAGTGACTCTAACCCTTGCCTTGCTTTGGAGTTTTTCTAAGCAGTTATCTTTTTCACACAGGCTCTGCCACACACATACACAATTGGGCTCAATTATAACTTGTCTAAACCACGGGTCTCCAAACTACGGCCTGCAGGCCAAATCTGGCCTGTGAAACCATTTCATCCAGCCTGAAAAGCTTTTTCTCAATAATAAAAGAATTATTTTATTTACCAAAAATTTGTTGATTTGGTAGAATCGCAGAAAGTAACACATTCCAAAACAGTCACATTATGTAAGGTGTCCATACCTTAAACTGTTCTGTAATAGCTTATGTGGCCCTCGGCCAAAAGAGGTTGGAGACCCTGGTCTGGAGAATATAGGTGACATCACCATACATATACCAAACATGCACATACACTCATGCAATAGAAAGTGTATTTCTAACAAACCAATTTCTTTGATACAACATGTAAAAAAAGCAAGGAAATGATTCTCACGTGTATTTTTCTGGGCTTGTGACGCCTCCGACATGCCATTGTGCGCAAGATATGGCGACAATCGCCAGCTCCAAGCATTAAAATATTTAAAACTTCCAGTGCTTCACCACCAGCAATGCTCTCTTCTGCTCTTGTCAGGCCTTTATATGAACAAAGATCTGCAACAAAATGATCAACAAATGCCTACTATATGTTTTTGTACATATCAAATGAACACTTACAATTTGTTTCCTTTCAACACAGACACTTGTCATTGGAAAAATGCACTTTCACGAATCATCCAAATATTTACTAATTTACACTATAGTAGCTTTGCACAGGAAGAAGCGAGTGCTAGTATTTTATTAAAAAAATGCAATGCACATTATCAGGTCATCTTCTTTGCAATAACAATTTAGTCATTTCTGCTCTAAAATTTGTCAGTACATGCTTTGTTTTTGACCAATGTGGACATGTTCACTAACATTGAGTAAATTTTTCCAGCAATTCGTGAACTCTACAAGCTTAAATGAAACCAAGTGTCTGTTCAACTGAATGATGCCAACCAGCATAGTCAAGAGTTCTTTTTTAAGCCTCAGCACGTTTGTGCATGCATGGTGAGTTAAACCATATATGGAAAAAAGATTCAAAGACATGATTTGCATATATCTGCATAAGAAAACATGCAAACCCGAGTAAAACAGTTACTGATATTGTGAAGTCCTGGTTAAAGTGCTAGACAAACAAGAGACAATGGTTGTTCAGTTTTTGTCACAATTTTATATTTCCATGCATCAGTGAAAAATATCTTGCTTTCTTAGAGATACCATTTTATTAAAATGCATTGCCATCAGGATAGCTTGATTTGAGTAAGCTTGAGGTATGTCAACTCAGGAGATTAATGGAATGCTGTATACCATGCTTATTTTTCCCAGTGTTTAAAAAATGTTGCCATAATAAGTCCATAGTGTTAACAAAAGAGCATCCTCTGCAGAGCACCAGCATATTTAGAAGCAGGGTTGTGGTAATTATTAGATTATGTGCCTGGGCTAAGCTTGTTACTTCAAAAATGGAAATGACCCAGCCTTGAAAACATATCTACAGTTGCATGGTACAGATGGGTGTCAAGTTTTATGATTTTTATCGTTAATTAAATGACTATATTTTGAAGATTTTACTAGCTAGTTCAGTAATTCCACTGCCTCACTCAAGTAAACTGATTTCAAAATGCCACACTTGTCAAAATTTGGGCAGTATGTAATAAAAAAAACAAAGTTGATGTTCCTGCACACACATCTGGTCTGATTGTCTGTGACACACATACATATGCACATGCCAGACTTTGTGTACAAATGGCAGAATGTATTTTTAGTATACCTTGACAGTGACTTACAGCAAAAATTTACAACTTCAATGCTTTCATTCATCAACACAAAGGGATTAAGTTCTTATAGAAATAAGACACTTCATACATGCAAGGAATGGTTTTATTCTAATGCAATTATCAAACTTGCATCCAAAAGACCAAAACCAAGAAAACTTATTCAATTTAGGTTTGTACTGTTAGTTTACCATGTTCAAATTTGTGGTTTTGAAGGTATATGCAAAACGTGATGATTCTGTAGGCATGAAATAAGTGGTTGTACTTGTAAACAAACACTTGACCACAAAGCAACACATACCATGACATTTTCAATAGTTTTGCAAGTATGTGCCTCATTACCAATTTCTGCAACTCTTGCCAGTTTGCTGCATCATGCATACATATAGAGTGGTCATAATATTGAATACGTGCTGCATGAATTTCCCAACAAACAAAACTAGTTAATTATTTTTTTGCCATTAATGATATATACATCAAGTCATTTTCATAAACAACTATCTATACGTTGTATGTACAAGACAAATTCATATATTTAAATGTATGATTATATAAATGAATATTAATAGTTTGGTTCCAAATCAAAACTATTTTCTGACATGAAATCCCATCATCCATTTCAAACATTATGAAGACCACCAATTGTAGGGAATAACAAAAAAAGGGAAATAATCAAGTGTTTCTCAAAAACAAAGTTTATTTCCGCCCTTTTTATTCAACTGGCCTGTTTTAAAGAGCACAAACTCCCTTCAAGCAAGAGCCAAGTGTTCAGTGCCTACGGAAAAGTATATCCATTTTTAATCACAGCTGAAAATGTGATAAAAGCCTCCCTGTTTTAGGGTCAACACTAGAAGGAAAAAAGCCAAAGACTGCAAATTAACACTATACTTATCAAATACAGATATCTTAAAGCGTATCCGGACTGCCATATCTGGAAATATCTAAACATGAAACATGTATCCCCAACAAAAAAATCAGTGACAGAAACAACTGTCATCCATCTTCCTTACCAAGAAAAGATTTTTATGAAGTTTGTCCCTAAATGCAAAGACTGACAGGCCATTATTGGTCAAGACTTGATAACCAAATGAAAGAACATAATATACCAATGCTCTAAAGCAGTGTGGTCCAACTACAGGCCCATGGGCCAGATGTGGCCTGCCATAGTGTTTTCAGTGACACACAAAAGCATTCAGGAAAAATCTTCAAATCTGAAATTTGTTGAAAAACATGTGAGGTTACATTTGTCTCACTGATTTGCTTGCGCTAGATAAAGTGCATTTGTGCAAGAACAATGAATAATACTGTGTAACATTACGCTTCATTAATTTTGCGATCACATTAGAAGGTATGGCCTGTCGCTGACCCTCTGCTAGGCCACCTGCCTGGATAACCTGTGTTTTTCAGTGCCCCAGTGTTAGTTGCCTTGAGGAGTACATCTGGTACAATGAACTCAGCACTGCCAAATAAATCTGTCCTCTACCTGCCAAACACAACCTTTTCAAATATGGCTCTCAAGCCAAGTCAGTGGCCCATCCCTGTAATAGGTAATTTTAATTAGAACATGCACAATATCTTTTAATAAAAATAAACAATACTAATGGTGTTAGAGACTGCACAGAGCTTGTGGAAATTAGTCAGAAAAGATAGATTTCTCAAACTGAAAGATTTCGCACTAAAAATGCACTCCATGTTTAGAAGCACATATGTGCATTGAAGTACATTTTCTATGATGAAGCAAGTCAAATCTATAAACAGAAATCCAATGGCAGATGAAACACTGGATGACAGTCTCAGACTTGCACCACTAACACTGGTATTGATAAAGGAACAATAGTGTCACAGAAGCCTTGACACAGGCATCCCATTGATAAGATTTGTAACAAATTGCTATTTGCTATTGTGTAATAATTTCAATGACACACACACTTATCTTCTCTTTTCTAGTTTTAAATGATGTGAATCTGTTGTTTTACACATCATTTTATTGGAGGTGGCCTTCAAGTTATCATGTTTTTGTAAAATGGCCTGAAGGTCAAAAGTAGTTGGACCATGCTGCCCTGAAGTGTGTAGAGTAGACATTTCTTGCCAATCCCATGCACTAATTCAATTTTAACCAACCAGAAATACTGGAAAACAGTGTTAGTAACAAGAACTTCTCTAACTTGAGTCACTCTGTCTCTAACACCATTAGTATTGTGCAGTCTCTAAAACCATTAGTATTGTTCATTTTTATCAAAAGATATTGTGCATGTTCTAATTAAAATTACCTACAGGAACATCAACTTAATGGGCATGATTCATTTTTTTGCTACTGATATTTGAAACACACCTTCACAGCCAGTATGATTTCAGCCTAAAACAAGCAGTTTGTGCATGTCTTAGTGACAACATAACTCCTCTGCTGATTGCACTAGAGAGGCTGTTCAAACCCTAAAAAAACTCAACAAGTCTTTGAGTCTACAATGAAGAAATAAATTATTGGTTTGAGGTTTCAGATTTTGTTGTGAGTGACATCCATAGTGGAGTAGTTTTAGGCCTTTTTGGTCCACTTCATTCAACCCTGGGCCCAAACTGCTAGATGGTAGCATTTCGCTCAAGTTTTTATTGGAAACTAGGCTAAAATCTAAGTATTTTCATACTTTGGATGACTTGCTGGGGTACCGGGTTCAAAACTTATGACCTAAAATCAAACAAATCAGTAATTATTCCACTAATTAGATAACTAAAAAGGTTTTTCTAAGGTTTAGGGCCCCGGTTCCAGTCTCTAGAATTGAAAATCAGGTCCTTAGAATCAGAGAAATCAGGTCCATACAGGTCTATACCGAGTATCTAACATTTTCCTTTAAAAAAAACTGTAATTACCTTTGTGAATTTTAGATAAACTTTTGAACCAGAACTGCTAGAAAGTTGATCAAACGCTCAAAAGACTCTGATTTTAGCCTAGTTTCCAATGAATTGCTTGAGGGAAATACTTCTGTCTAGCGGTTAGGCCCTAAGCCAAGTAACATAACCCAATAGGCCAAAAACCTACCTTACAACCAGGGGCGCATCTAGGGGGTCTGTTTGGCTGTCATCACAGACCCCTTTGCCCTGCAGGTAATCAGCATTAAAGCCGATAAAATATCACACGCTGTCACTGCAGGTCTCTAATGCGTGTGTTTTGGAACAGGCAACAGCCTACATTTCCCTTGTTACGTTGCATAGTACTATTACGAAACAACAACGTTACTGTCTTGAGAAAATACCACCTGCGCAGTGACATGAAACAATCCACGTTTTTGAACACTCGAAATTGATATTGCGTCAAACGCACGTGTTTCTGAATTTCCTCCTCTGGCAGTGCCGGCTATACTGCTGTCAGAATCTCGTATACTGCCACACACACGCAGGAGCTGTTTTGTAATATTTCGCTTCATGGAGAGAGGACAGTCTCTAATCATGATAGTTTCATTTTGCAGTTTCGGGCTAAATTTTGTCTGCTGGTTACACCTACTAGGTTACAAGTAAGTTTAGGCTTTCCTCAGCGTCACGCCAAGTAACGTGGGTTCCTTTCCACTGAAACTATATTTTTATAAGCAACTTCTCATATTGAAAGGCGCGACAGCCTAAAAAATTGTGGCCACATTATCTGAACAAAATATCAGTCAAGCGTCGTATTTCAAAAATAGCCTTTTAAGAATCAAGCAGTTCATGACGTTGTTTGCTGCGTAAGAAGTCCTATATTGATTTTGAGTAATTCACTTTTACATTACGATGCAATGTAATCATAACAACTGCAATTCAATTGTTCTTCTCCGCAGTGATTTCGCAAGTATATTTGTAACACTGCCATCTTTGATAGACAGCGCTCCACAGATGCATTTGTGCAGCTGGTTGTCGGCATCGATTATATAAGTGTATGTACGTATGGATAAACAGCTCTTATTGCTGTATGACTGACATTTTGTTGAATGTTCAACAAGCTAAGTATCTTTTCAGCACCATATTCATAGGAACAAACAGCGATTGTGATAAATGCACTGTGCCCGAAAGCAATGATAACTTGGAAATTTTTTCTTATGTGTTTTCACAATGAGACCAATACCACTATCTATTCCAAATACAGTCAGACCTGTTTGTCCGAACTCTGATCAACCAGAACCCCCGCTATCCGAAACAAATTGCTAGGAACAGATTTCTCCCAACGTATTTCACCCCTTTAATCCAGAAACCTCACTGTCCGACACCAACTCGGAAATTTAGGAACAGATATGTCATATCAATAGAAAAAAAACGCTAAACTGGATTACGCCAACTGTTACTTAGTTGTTTATCAAATCACAATGGAAGGGTGAAAGTCAATTTTCTACGCACAATGAATGTAACAGTGGGAGACCCTGCAGGACGCAGTTATAGGTCTCCAGTACAGTGTTTCGCGTTTAAATCTCATTCCGAATGCATAGTTGCTTATGTACATGGATCTGCTAATAAACAAAAACAACAATCAGAGTTTCATTTAGTCATGTTTCACATGCAATCTACATATTTGCTTAAGTTGACAGTTTTACTAACTAACATCATAACTTTTGAAACCCGAAACCCCAGCAGGTCATCCAAAGTATCAAAAGACTCGGATTGTAGCCTAGTTTCCAGTAAAACTTCAGCGAAATACTACCACCTAACGGTTGGTGCCCAGGGCCAGGCAAAGTGGGCCAAGGTGGCCTAAAAGTCCTTCACTTATGACGTCACTCACAGCCAACCCACAC
>Ga0210059_1008973_pt1 | contig 15681 bp, 11 predicted proteins | sample Ectturendosymbi2_FD_188042 | JGI IMG/M metagenome (GOLD analysis project Ga0210059, IMG submission 188042) | Ecteinascidia turbinata endosymbiont from Florida, USA - Sample 2 (SPAdes) (version 2) | ecosystem: Host-associated > Tunicates > Ascidians > Unclassified | place: Key West, Florida... | reverse complement strand
GCCTTTACGAGCGTGGGTGACGAATCTTTCGAATATTGCACAGTAATAGCACAGTTACCGTAGCTGCATAGTCAGGTTGTTGTGTTCCCAGTTTATCTGCTGGTGTGAATTCTCGTGAGCAGCAACTTGTCTGTGTTCCTAAGCTTCCTGGAATGCTGCGAATTAAACTACTGTACTCCAGTTGCTCACTTGTTGTGGGCCAGAAGTTTGTACTGTAGTTGCTGTGTGGTTCCAGCCAGGTTTATTAGCTTGTAGGGCAGTTCAGGTTGCTCACGGTTTCATAAGGCGTAGACGGGCTGTGCGGTCCGTAGTTCTGGAAACCCGTTCGGTGTAAGAACTCACAATAGTAATCTGTGCATATCATTTGTTATTGCAGGTAATTTTGATAAAATAATAACAAGAAGCGGGTTGATTCTGTTTATTTTGCAACCGAAATTAAGAGAACGGAAAGAAACAACCAATTCGTAATGAGTGAATCACGAAAGTAACGAAAAAACGAAAGCGAGAAAGCAGATCATTCATGGGCGTCCGCAGAAATTCTTCCAGGGGGCAACGTCGACATTTTGTTCATCATTTTCAAATTGCTGACGATCAGTGTTCCCTCAAAGATAATTTTTACACTGAACAAACATTTGTTTTAGTGAGCATGATTATTTTAGGGCTGAGTAAGTGGAGTTTTCAATGAATTACAAACTTTGTGAATTACGTATTAAATATACAATCTTATCAAAATACGAAAAAAACACTCATTTCATTCAAATAGCTCCTTGTTTTCGGTGGAGTTTCCATTGCTTTGGAATGTTGCAAGTGCGCGAGAATAAGATTTCACTGTGCTACAGTTCTGGTGGTCCTGAGTATTTGCGCACTCAGAGGAAACATTGCTGACGATGCAATGCAAATGGACGTTCACAAAACGCTTTATACTTTCTACACTACAAAGAAAATGCCCCATGTTACGGTAACAATCACAAAAAACGCTTCGTTGGCAGCAATAGCCAGGTATAATAGTATTACGACAACTTACATAGTGCGCAATCTGCAAATTTTCAACGCAGGGCATTTCTTTTCGAGTAAGCATTGCAATGATCTGTAAAGAAAGAAGCATTGGATTGCCATGGTTTTCAACGAAAACACAAATTATGACTTTATTTTACTTAGCAAGCAGGGACGCACCTAGCTGATATATTCAACTGAACTAACAACTGAACATGTTTTTGAAAATTTCGGGGGGGAATTGCCCGGTTGCTCTCCCCCTGATTGCGGGATCAGCTAGCAAACTTGTCAGTATCACTTATAACAGTGGTTCTCAAACTTTCGTGAGCCGTGGCCCCCTTCAAAAGACTCTCAACACTTGTGGCCTTGCTTATCAATAAAAATACCTAGTTTTGGCGTCTGCTCGGCCTCTGCACGTGGTCCCCAGAGAACAGTTCCGTTGCCCCCAAGGAGGACGAGGGCCCCGTTTGAGAAACTCTGACTTAGAAACAAGAGCTTCAAACGTCTGGGATCTCGTCCAAAGCGATCAATAAAACCTTGCTACACAAACCGGACAATTAAGTAGACCTGTATGTGGACACGCCGACGGACAAACTTACTACAATTAGAACATCACGCAGGTTTTGCAAAATTGACCGGATGAATTATGAAAACTTGCCACAGTGAATGTAGCTTTGCACTCAGTATTTACTCAGATGTCAGAACTAAACCTTAACGATTATGACGTATTCCCACAAGCCTGCATAGATGTATTCTACTGTAACAAGCCAAGTAATTTTGTATTGCATGAAAAGAAGCTTGCATAAGTGTGGTTTGACACTCAGGCACATTGGTCACACTCCCACTAATAATGGAATTTTTAAACTTGTTGAAGCATTGCTATAGACCAACTCGCGCTTCTTTTCACAAAGTATAAATATACGTGGCTTACCGCAATCAGCATGTCACTGTCTCGCTGCATTACCTGCCAAGACGTCTGCGTTCAGCAGTCTCATGCAACGAAACGCCTGCCACAGTAATATAAAGTGAAACTTTGCAGAGTTGTTGCCATGATATTGTTACGCAATAAAGACCACCAATAGAACAATCCGCTCGCGACATTCGCAACCCACCTCTGCAGGCAAAGGAGGGGACATGAATGAACTGCAAGCTCATCACTGCATGACACTACAACTGTGAACTAGACTCTTGTGCAGTGTGAGTTTCATACCGGCAAAAAAACTTTTGTTGTAAGAATCAAATCAATTAATCGGAATTAAGATGCCGACTTCAGTTTTTTCCAGAAATATTTGGTTTTAATCCCAATTTCCAGACGGGGGACAAATGCCCGTTTTGACCCCCTGCCCTGCGGACGCCCATGCGATCATTGACAATTTTATATCAGGTTCCATAAACAAGGAGAGCTCATCTAAAGAGATTTTGCGGCCGACGAATCCCGCTGGACTCAATAGCCTAGCTCAGTGCCCTTGTCCACGAGAAACTCGATGCAAAACAAGTTATACTAAACACTTTGAACTTTAATGTTTATCTTAACCTTTTTTTAGACAGGGTCCTCGAGGCTGATCCTATTAGAGACCATTACCCTAAGGCAAATAGTCAATGTCACCAACCCTAGCTGCTAGTGACAGGACCGTTATACCCATTTATGCGGGGATACAAGTTTATTACACATCGAACCACGACCAATATAACACAACTATATATGAACATAAACGCATGAACATGATCCTAACCTAGTGACCCCTCATTGTCTGGGATTTTTCTAAGCACAAAATCATAAAAAATTTGGCCAGGACTTTGTTTCCTTTTTGACTTTAAATTTTCCTAAATTTTGTTAAAGTCCGAAATCATAGAAAATTTTGACAGGACTCTATTCACTAGTTCAATCTGACATGTGGAAGTTAGTCAAAGGACAAAGTTAAATGAAATTTGAACAGGACTTCGTTAATACATGGAGTTTCGGAGCTTGTGTGATAAAGTCTAACTATTCATCAGTATACAACCTTAACTACTTTGAGACTAAAACCAAAAGTGCCGAGACCTTCGTGCCTAGAAAGTCGGCCAATTTCAGACTAGAACTCCCTTGAGTGTTAGCTACAAGTGTATCCTGGTTCCCGAAGTTGCCAGGCCCCACAAGTTCGCCCTTAGGTTACATTTCGAAAAATCCAACTAATGAGATTTTCAAAGTACCCCCTATAAAAGGCTTGAGATTTGGTCACATTTCCCCAGATTGGTCACATTTCCCCAAATTGGTCACATTTCCCCAAATTGGTCACATTTCCCCAAATTGGTCACATTTCCCCAAATTGGTCACTTTTCCCCAACTTGGTAACATTCTCCCAAATTGGTTACGCATGACCTATTTACACGCATCAATGAACACAATGCTTTCTTATGACATGTGAAGGACTTCTTTAATTATGCTTGATTTTTAACAGTTTAGAAATTCATTAATCAGTTCTATATCTTCCTCATTCAATGTTACATTGGCAGCATCCAGCAATTGATTCCCAGTTTTGGTATTTTCAGTCAAATTTGCAATCTTTCAGCTTTGACTGGTTGTGTGCATTGAAAACCATCTTGATTGCTTTTTGTATTGTTTCCGGTTTGTTGCCCAGATTCTGGTAGTAGAGTTGGCTTTACAGAGTCCGTTTGCTTGACTGATTTCCTTAATTTATTATTTCATTTAATTCTATTAGCTTTATTAACGATCATCTTTCCTTGCACATATATTATGGTCTTTCCTACTTAGTGTTGTGACAAACTTTATTACTCCCTAACTAAAGTTCCTAATTTATAGTGGCTTTTACCCCGTAATCGCAATATCAATGTTCAATGAAAACAGTTAACAACTTCATGCGCACATAAAATTTTCGACAGCACTTCATTGTTGCATTGCGAACAGTCCATGCAGTTTATTTTCTTCAGTTCTGCCTGAAGAGGTGGAGAAGTATTTTTTGTCACAAATGATTATTCGTGTTTAAACATGTTGGGGTTAATTTTAACCACAACAGAGACGAAGAAGCGTTTTTGGCTAATTGTTAGTAAAGTTAAATTTTAGCATCTTTAGCGAGTAATGTGCAGTACAAAAGTATTTTGGCGATGATTTTAAACGAAATCAAATATCATGTCAATACCTCTTTAGGTCTGGTGGTGGAGATGCATCCCCTGCATCCCCCCCTGTGTCCGCGCCTGATCACCTGAGCACTTTGATTGTCTGAGTAACGTTGAGTTGCTGCGTATTTTCTTATTTGGCTTGCCTGATGATGAACCATCACATATCTCGGTTGCTGTGTTTTGCGCCGTAGATGATTTTCTTAAGTCTTGTAATAGATTTTGACAATATCCGCTCGACCTTGTGCATCATCTATGGGAGATTCGTGCTTTTTTGTTGTATTTTTTGTTGATGCCGATCTGTTGCAATTATGCAATTATATCTACATGAAGTGCCTAATGCGTTGACCTCCGTTTCAGATGCTGTATTCAATACTGTTGATGCGTTCCTGAAGTGCTGTATTAGATGCTAGCAGTGCAGTGTATTCGTTTTTTGCATTTCCATTTGGTTTATTCTTCTTGGGTTGTTGTATTTTGAAAGCTCGACGTGACACGAGAAAATTGCACCAGCCAGGCTTCCGCCTGTAGCAAGATTGTCGTTAAATTAAAAAATAAAATATATATGAACAGTATATATGTCTATATATATATATTTCAATACAGCCAAAAATTTCAGGGCAACTCTGTTTTTCAGGGCAAGCGCAAGTTGCTCAAAAATCTTTAATGCAAAAAGTATATTCAATGCAGTGAAAATTTTCAGAGCAAGCGCAAGTTGCTTAAAAATCCTGTACGGTGAAATAATGTTCAATGTAGTTTATTCAATGTATATTCATTTGGGGGTGATCCGTTTAAGTTGGGAAAATGGTTTGTTTTTAGGGCAAATTGTTATTTTCAGGTCAAAGTTTTCCGCCCCCCCCCCAGTAAAACGCCTTCCCATACGCCTATGACCATATACCACTGAATGAACCCCCCCATGAAATTTTTTTGCGTACGCCACTGTCAAGGAAGACATTAGAAAAATATTTCACAGTCTCAGAATGAATGGAGTCGATCGAGGTTTAATAAAACGTTGCTAGTGAAACGAGACTGCTGCGACCTCACTGAGTAACTGTATCCTTGGAAAGAGCTTACTTATTATAAGAAGAACGAAGGGTCAGAACGAAATATTGTCAACCGACTGTTGCTTCTAACAACAAAAGAAAAAAATTTGGTTGGAAATGCATCTGAACCAACAATGGAAGAACTCATCTAAGACAAAATAATGACAGTAAGGCCATTACTATCCGACATGAAAAAGACCTTGAACAGATCGAAAAGCCAACAGCCGATTCTGGAAATCTCTATCGATCATCTGCATTTGCTGACTCTCTTTGAAAACTCACTGATGAAATACCTGTCTCCTCCTTTTGGTATGGTGAGTGGTTTACATATTGTCCTTACATTTGCTTGGTGTGTCATACTTCAGTTAATAATCCACTTAACCAATAATCATTGCTCTCTGCAAAACGTGTAATATGTCTAATTATTTGCATTGTACTCAGTGTTCATCATGCCATAAGTATATCCAATCACTCAATGCTTCCCCATGCTACTCCAACCACCAACAGCCTTAACCATCACCATTTATTTGTTCTGCCTGTGTTGCTTATACTATACCATTTTCCAATTCAACCAACACAGAGTTTTACAACCTCCTTTTATATTAATAAAAAGCTCCACGTTTTCTATGGGTTTAGACTAGAGGAATCAGTCGACTGGGCTCTGCTTTAATCTTTTTGCGATGATTCAAACTTGCGCATATCTGTATTCAAGTAACTTCACTCCACAAGTGAAAGAAGCAAGGAATCAATCACAAATTTTTAATAGGAAATCGATTTCACGTAACACTACGCATCGTCAGTCCTATCATCTGCAAGCAATGCTAACAGGTGTGAAACGTAGAAAGGCCAACACAAGGTCAGAGAAATCAACAACGTCAAGACAACGTAATTAGGGATTACGATTTTACCGTCCTTATCCGCTCGGCAGATAACAATTTTCCTTTCTTCTGTTAGTTTGGCCAGTTTGCTCAGACGTTTTCTTTCTTCATGCGATAAATTGTTCTTTGTTCAGTATGCTTCTAAAACCAAAGGTTTAATGTTCCTCAATTTTGAAAAAACTATTTCCACGTATGTTTTGATTTCTTGATCAATTTTTGCACTTTCTGGTCTAGAGATTTTGGGAATCGATAATTTTTTGGCAACACAAAATCAGTATCATCCTTTTCTCCAAGCACAACATTCCATTCTGTACGTGTGACATGCTGCCAGGCATTGATCCATTCCGCATTCTCAACTGACTTACTCCAATTGGGTGTTGAGGCAAATCTTAACCCTTTGCATAGGAGAACTTTGTCGTGATCATCCAATTGGATAGAAGATTTGTTCAAAATCATTTTATTAGCTTTAGCCAACACATCTTGCATTTTGCGAAGTCTAAGGCGTTTTCTGTAGCGTTGAGTATCTCTAGCATTTTTCCGGCGTCTTTTACTGTTGACGTGTTTAGGCTGTTTGTCGCGAATCCACCTGAACTTTTTTTTGAAAATCAATTTAGTCTTGTCGCGTTCTCTGTAAACGGCTCACCTTTCATAGTTTAACTTTTTCCACGCTTCTGTGTCTCCTTTGGCGATTTTTTTCTGTTTAAGCAAATCGTCACGTAAATATCTATTTTGTTGCTCGATTAACAAGTCAAAATCTACTTGTTTGCGGCGGTTGGATCACTTTTAGCTGGGATACAGCAAGCTGGTGCGCCAGAAACAGTTGCGAAAAGCGTTACTCTTTGTTTTACTTTCGGTTAGTGATTACAAGCACTTAGATACAAGATCGATTTCATCATCACCAACTTGCACACGGAGATGAAACCTCAGGTAAATGCCAGCCATGACATCAATTCTCCAGCACTTACAATGCTAAATGCACACAGGCTCGTGACGGAAGCGCCTCCCTAGAAAATTTCTCGCCCCCCTCCTGGAAAAATGTGTTAAACATCTTTAAAAATATTGGACAGAGTTTAAAACATTTGTCCTCCTCTCAGAAAACTCTTCGCCCCCCCTGGTGTCCCAAGCTGGTTATGGACCTGTATACACAATGATTAGCGTCGAAAGGGGAGGGGTAGAAGGGGGCCTAGCAACAAAGTTTGACATTTTCCTATCAAATTTTTAGCAAAAAGTTTGTGTTCTTAGTTTCGAGTTGAAAAAATATAATTATCATTTCTGGCACCCCTTGGAAAAATCCTTCGCTTCACTTGAAAAACTACCATTGCCCGCCCTGGATAACATTTTCCGACCCTCATGTACACGTTTGATTAATCATGGACAATTGGTAAAACATAGCGCTTTGATCAGGTTCGATTAAATGCTGATGTAATACGTTCCGTGTCGTTGATTTGCACTGAAGTATTTCTTTGGCTTACGCATCAAAACCTTGATTACCCTGAAAATTTTTGGGGCAACGTTCGGAATTGGGGGGGACATTGCCCCAATCGCCCCCCTGGCTACGCGCCTGTTTGAATATCACTAACATCACATAAAAACTCGGCAATAACTTTAAAACGACCAACACTATAGAATAAAAGCTGAAGAGAAGAGGGCATTTACAGATGAGTTTTCATTCGTTAAACCATAGGTTCCCAACCTTATTTGAAGCTGGCACAACTTTCTTAAAAATAAAGCAGCATTCGCACCCCCTCCTTTTAAAAAAGAGAATAAATCACAAAAAGAGTCCGGTTTTGCACCATCTTCATTTTTTGAATTACTGCTGGCAACCAGGCTCGCAACCGAGCAATCACCCCCCGAAGATTTTAAAAACATATTTAGATGTTACGTATAATAATTTCCCCTCAGAAAATATCAGCCAGTTGCGGCCCTGTTCGTAACGTAGGCCTACTGACGACACAACAGAAAGCACTACTGTTTAACTTCCATACCTTACTGACTATTGGAAACCAACCTAGTGACTTCTTGATGCTTCTCTGAAATTATCCGCTCATACCGTGACACACTATTAGTCAGAGCGACGCACAAATCGTTCGAAGGGTTCAAACGGTTCCGCTGCTAGTTTTTTTGATGAAATCGGGAGGAATGTCCAGATTCCGAACAAATATGTTGTTGCAAAGAGCAATAAATTAGACAAGACTTTATTAGACAGGACTTTTGAACTCAATTTCTGGGAACTTTGCATGGTTGAACACCAGAAACTTTCGAGTTCTGTAGCATCAAACAACAACGTCGCTATAATTGCGCCGTAAACATTTAAACGTCACAATCGCATCGCGGGCATCTTCAGCGTGGTAACCGCAGCGCAGAGTTGTAAGTCGGGTCGGGTTCGGAATTAAGTCGGTCAAAATGTTTCGGGCCTGCCACAAAATTTTTCGCATTGAAGGACACTTTTGTCGCCAGTTACTGTTGAAGCAAGCGAGTTGATTGAACTTTCTATAAAAAATGACTAATTGCGAATTCTTTTGTCACGTTACTTTGCTATGTCACCAATCCCCGCAGAAGCGCATGTCTTGACTCACCCGGTAAATTTGGCTTTCGGGCTTAAATCGGACTTTAAAAATAAATGCCGGGCTCGGGCTTGTGATTTTGCGTTTGGGCTCCAAAATGAAATCCGTTCACAACTCCGCCGCAACGTGAAGCAGAAATAGCAATGCACACATTTACCAATTTAATTTGTTAATTAAGTAACATTAGCTGGAACAATTAGGCTGGATAATGTTCTTTTGAGTAACAACACTTGCAAGATTTCATAAACCTTGTTTGTTTTGAAAAAAAGTACATCCAACAATAACATACAAACTCTCACCCTCGAAAACCGAGTTTCGGACCCCCCGAAAATGTTTTTTTTAGACCCCCAGGGGTTGGGGAACCCCCAGTTAAGAACCACTGCGTTAAACCATAAAATACACGAGAATCAAAAGCGCGCAGATTATAACGAATCATTAGAGTGCAAAACGTATAATTCTTCACAGCAGCCAGTTTAATTAACAAAAACTGAATTTAAACAAACTTGAGGTTAATGAAATGATGACATGAAATTCCTTTTAAGCTTATGCGCCAGAAAAATACAACTGAAAAACGGTTGTAATATTCCAAATCCACAATGCATATGAGGATTGCCACGGTTACTCATATGAGAAATTGTGACAATCAATGCTTCACCCACTGATGAACGAAGTTAGATGCGTCACAATCTGAAAAAAAAACAAGATAGTTGTCGCCCGAGGCTTGCTTCGCTGATGGAGGTTGAAAAAGTGTTGGGAAACACTGAGGTAAAGCCCAGTTGATGTGCATCATGTAACAGATCACAATCCATGTGAGTGCTGGGTTTCGGCAAGTTGTTCAAAATACAAACTGGAGAAAGTTCAATTAGGAATGGCCATGTCTCGCTACAGTCAAGATACTAAAGATAATGGCAACATAAGATACAAGTTGAAGCCGCAATAGAAAGTAAGACAACGTTGCAAAAATGGAAGGGGGCGACCAATCTTCCCCCCAAGGTACGTAACTGCACAGTACCACCAGACCATTTGCGCAGTGCAATCCTTACGTACTAGCAACATTACAAATTTAAAAGTATAAAATAATTTAACATTCTTTGGGCAGAAGCACAACTTGTCTGAGCATATCGCATAGTTCTTTCAGAAGCTCTTTTAATTACATGTGTACTTTGTTCATAATTTGATAAAGAAAATGTTAGGTACCCGGTATGGACCTGTAGGAAACCGATTTCTCTGATTCTAGGGACCCGATTTTCAATTCTAGGGACCCGAATCGGGTCCCTAAAACACCTTAAAAATAATTCGCAAAGTCTCTAATTCGTTTAGAACTCTGCTAACTCATCCTTTAAACAATCGTGCTCACTCAGCTACACATTTGCTCAGCATAAACTTTTCTTAAGGAATCACTTGGGACATTACTCGCGTCGATGAAATTAACGGTTGTTGTTTTTTTGAATGAGGAGCTGGAATTGCTACTAAGCTGTCACAGTCCACACGTATCATTAACCGTGGCTGACTAAAATACGCTGTAAATCTGCAACTGTCACCTGAAATACAGAAATCCTTCGAAGTCGCATGTCAACAACATCGACCTCAATTTATACGCCGATATCCTGTACTTCAATAATTGTCTTCCATGACTATGGTGAGGAGTATCAATTATTGTAATAACTCTCAAGGACAACCATTAAATAACTAAATATAACATGAACCTATTTCTCAGCAGCAAGCAACCCATGCGAGAGATCGTTCGCAACACGATCACATAACACCACTGAGAACCACACTCACTGCTCTATTCCATCTTGCAACAAACATCGTGCTCTGATTTAGTGAAAGATTATTTAATGGAAATACACAAATAAGGGAATCGCAGCTAATACCACATATGGCATATGTTTTATTTGGTGTTTTAAGGCAAAGCGGGATAAAAAAATACGCACTTTTCCTTTGCAGTATTTACAGTCTAATAAAACTAAAGACGTCCGACAATTGGTTATACAGGCTTGCGAATTTTAAAAACTTCCGATTACATTCAAAATATTGTATATGACTTTTTCATTATCAGCATACTGCTTAGGTGCGAAAACGCAATGTCCAACAATGTGTATAATATATATCAACCTAATTCAGAAAGCTTATATGATGACTTGAACTCGGAATATTGTACATTGGAATCATTATCAATGAAGGTCGAAAGGAAAAATATATTTTCGCTGCTTCACGTCAACATCAGAAGCCTAACAAAAAATTTGGAAAAACTGGAGGAACTTCTTGCGGGCATTACAACGTTGCCTGACATAATTGCCATAACAGAGACTAGATTAAAGATTTCGATGAATTTTGGTTTCCGTTTGCAGGGATACATGATTACCCAACTAACGCTGGAGGTGTGGCACTTTTCGTGAAGGATAGTTTGGCATATCATGTTGTAAATAAGTTTATGGTAGACACTCCCGGCTGTGAAAATATTTGGCTACAATTTGACAAAAACAACTCGAACACGTTTGTTGTTGGTGTTGTATATAGATACCCAAATTCTAATTATGAAGATTTCCAAGATAAGTAAGATTTGACCATTGCCAAGCTTAGTGAAACAAGCTCAAAGTATCTGCGCCTTCTGCGGTGACTTTAATATTGATTTAGTACCATGAAGATAAGCGCGTTGAAGTCCATGTAAATACGTTGCACAGTTATGGATGTTACATCTTTCCAAATTATCTCACTAGAGTTACTCCAAATAGCTCAACTTTAAAAGATCACATATACACGAACAATGCTTCTGATGACCTTCAAAACTTCATTCTTGTACATGACATCTCAGACCGATATCCATTATTTATTTCGGCAGGCAGTATTAATTCTAAGTTCCATCACAGTAAAACTATGCGTCGTAACTTGGAATTCTTTCAGTTAGAAGCTTTTTTAACTTATTTGTCGGAAATAATGAATGAAGATATTACAAAAATCTTTACACCACACCTGTAGATAATTTGTTTAAGATCTTTATTGAAAACTTTGAGTCAGTACTTAATACACATGTTCTCTTGAAAGAACTCAGTAGAACAGAAATGAAATTTCGTAGCAAACCATGGCTGACAAAAGGAATTAGAATTTCTATTAAAACCAAAAATACATTACATAAAAAAAGCAAAAAACGTAATTCAACAGAAAGCAAATGTTAGGTACCCGGTATGAACCTGTAGGGACCCGATTTTCAATTCTAAGGACCCAAATCTGGTCCCTAAAACGCCTTAAAAACCTGGCGATATAAGATTATATACAGAAGCAATCTAACTCACGTGAAAGAAAAGTCTAAAAGGTTGTAATACAACAATTAATTGAAATAAACAAAGCTAACGCTAAAAAAGTTGGGCAAGGAATTCATGATTTAATAAGACAATGATTTAATAAGACAAAAGAAAAACAGGACTTTTTCTCTTAGTAAAATTATAGCGACTGCTGGCCGAATCATCACCGATGGTTATGAAATTAGTAATTACGTCAATGACTACTTTTCCACAATAGGCTCATGCATGGCATCAAGCGTTAGTGTCCCCACTGATGCTGGTATTCATCACAAATCGTTAATTCGTTATAACTCCCAAAATCTCTTTCTAATGCCTATCACCCACAATGAAATGTTAACCATTATTAATCGCCTTGACCCATCAGAAAGTTCTGGTGCACATAACATACCAGCAAAATTCATAAAATCTCTGCAAATGTTATAGCTCCTATTCTATGTAATCTCTACAATTATTCCATTACCAACGGAGTTTTTCCAGATATACTGAAATTAGCGTATGTAATCCCGGTACACAAAAGTGGTCCAAAAGAAATCTGCAACAACTACAGACCCATCTCCTTGTTGTCCCCATTTGCAAAAATATTTGAGAAATGTCTTTACAATAAATTAAACAATTTTTTCTCAAGATTCAAACTACTGAACAAACAACAGTTCGGATTTCGGCAAAATTATAATACGTCCCTCGCTGTCTCCAGTATTTGTAATGAGTTTGTGCAATGTCTGGATGAAGGAAAGATAGCTTGCTCAATTTTTTTAGACCTAGCTAAAGCCTTCGATATCGTTGATCACACAATCTTATTGAGCAAAGTGGAGAGATACGGAGTAAGAGGATTGCTTCTGTAGTTTATAAAAAGCTACTTAACAAACCGGTATCAGAGAACAGTTGTTGATAGTTTGACATCGAACGAAATACAAATATGGTAAAGAATGCAAAATTTGCATGAAATGATGAATAGTAATTGAAACACAACAGGCGCATTATTTATCAATGTCGGCTTTTCCTTGATTTGCTAGACTCAAATTTTAAGAACTTCATTACAGGGAATAAACATTCACGGTGCTAATCACAGAAGTGAGTTGTACACTGGTCTTTCAAGTTCTGGGTATTACTTTCTGGGACCTGTCACCAGAAAGCAACTGTAGAGTGGCATTGACTGGAATTTTAGAGCCAGGTCTTCTTGCATTTCGGTCAGTTTCAATTCTAGTTTGTGACGAACAGTTGGCAAACAGGATTGCCACCACCGACTACATTAACACTGAATGGATTTACAAGGAATGCAAAGCATGGTTTCATGCAACTCCTGCAAATGGTCAAATCTGGCTTCGAACTCATCCTGTAGTCTTGCAATTTACTTTTGTATTTTTTCACTTCGTGTCCCGCAATTGTCTCTTTACGAAAATCATTCGTTCTCATTGTGACAGTGGGAAAATGACAGAATGTTTTTGAAAATATGTTTCGTTGAAAAATTTCAATTTTGTTCTGGAAACTTAAGCAGCCCAACTTGAGCTGCAGGTTCACTGGCTTTGATATCAAATTGCACGGAGCCCTGGTAACTAACCTTACAAACTCGTGTAAGCACACTGCTAATAAAAAAGCAAATATATATGAGGCAACAACCCTATCAATTCGAGACATAGATGTAAAGATGGGGGGACAAGGGATCCATGCCCACCACAAAATGTAGCATATCCAGTCATTTTGCGCTTTGAGAGGCGGTGTCCCAAACAAAATACTGTTGCTCGCATGAAGACAAAATATTTGGCCCCTCCCAAAATTTTTTAGCTGACTACGCCACTGATTCGAGATATTGCTCTTCAGCTGTACGAGCCACACAAAACATGTTGGCGAGTCACAGTTTGCCCAACATTGCCATCGTGCATATAACTTTTCATTACTGAGAAGAGGGTATACAACTTTTTATTATTTAACATACAATAGTGTACATAAGTTTTCCTTATTCAACAGAGTGTTTATAACAGGGGTGGCCAAACTGCGGCTCTTCGAACCTTTGCATTCGGCTCTTTGAGCTTTCCGAAAAATTCCATATTTGTTTTTTATCATTTATTTTTATTGCAAAGTGTAGAAATATTGTAAAATGGTACTGCGGTAGCTAGCATGTTGTACTGTATTACTTTTGCAAGTCGTTCCAAAAATAATTATGATGTCACAGAAGCGCAGATTGCAAACAAATTCGTGTTTTTAGATTTTAATGTTACGGCTCTTTGTAACTTGGGTTTTACGACATGCGGCTCATACATGGAGCAGGTTTGGCCTCCTCTGTATATTACTTTATTCAGCGTTTTTCATGTTCACTTTGACGTCATGTATAACCAAGAAACAACAGTAAGCTCAATGGTCTCAGGCCATGGCCGTTTCGTAGGTTCCAAGTTTCACTGACGACCCCCACTAAGTCACGAGGTGCTAAACATCGTGGAAGCCTCACACAGAATTTAATTTGTGTTCAAGCAAGGCAGTGAAAAAACTTTCTGGTTCTGTCAAAAAGGTACAGAATGTGATTTTAATACATCAAGTCTGATTACCGCAGATTTCTCAGTTTCTTTATAGCTCCTCCCAACACTGGTCCTTTCTTTTCTTCAAACTTTGGTGTTCCATCAGGAAAGTGCGACTTGTAAATGTCAGGGTAAGATTTCTGAAACTGCATGAAATTATTTTCACAACGACTGCTGCGCAATCAAGGTGGAGCTACACTGAGCCACTAATGTTTCTATGACGCAAGTGGCAACGTCACTGCGTTATATCAAGTCACACGTGGAGGAGGCCGGTCACGGTTCGATGAATGCATTTTTTCTATGGAAACCAGGAAGTAAAAAGCATTGTTTTGAGGTTTCAAGCAAAATCGGGTTTCCCGTTCAAACCCACCAGTGCAATGTTCCGCGAGATGGAGCTACTGCTTGCAACCCGATCCCTGTGCAGTTAATGTTCAGTTCACGTAACGCATCAGGTTGTCCTGGGTCTTGTTGGAGCCCAAACAAGATCAGGTTTTCTGGGACACGTGACCTCGAAATTTTCAAACTACTGTATCTTTTATTTTCCTGTAACAATTTTCACACATTTTACATTATTTTCACCATCAATACGTTACCCCAGGGTCTAAAATAGACCCCTGCCAATGTGAAGTGCAGCCAGGGGGTCTAAAACTGCAAAAATATCAGTGTATTGCAACACACTGACTAGAAACTAGCTACCTTCAGGTAACTAGGGACGCACAGAGAATCCAGCAGAGAAACAAAAAATGGAAGTCGTTTATTGAAATGGGCCTTGGTCGAGTAACATACCAGGTGATGTCGGTAACTTTTTTCCGGTTGAGAATCATGAGGTAGCTATTCAAATTGGTGGGAGGCATTGAAGTTACTTGTTTAAAACCACATTTAAGTCGTTTGTGGAGATGGTTCTCAGCTGAGTCACATAGCAGGTCACATTCTATTACGGGTTTTTCCAAACACCTATTTGAAAAAAAACACACGCTGTATACTATACAGTGGTGTATACCATTCGATTTATCATCGAAAGTTAACCAAGTACATGACATTAAAACAAAATCCGTCGGGTGTTCCGCTTCACATTGTTGCACGAGCAGTACCAGTAGTGGGAGGTTTCCCATGGTTTTTGTCCCCCTAACATCGAACATGGTTTTTGTCCCCCTAACATCGAACATGGTTTTTGTCCCCCTGACATCGAACATGGTTTTTGTCCCCCTAACATCGACCATGGTTTTTGTCCCCCCTAACATCGAACATGGTTTTTGTCCCCCTGACATCGAACATGT
>Ga0210059_1008972_pt1 | contig 15682 bp, 6 predicted proteins | sample Ectturendosymbi2_FD_188042 | JGI IMG/M metagenome (GOLD analysis project Ga0210059, IMG submission 188042) | Ecteinascidia turbinata endosymbiont from Florida, USA - Sample 2 (SPAdes) (version 2) | ecosystem: Host-associated > Tunicates > Ascidians > Unclassified | place: Key West, Florida... | reverse complement strand
ATATGACGTTTGTCACGTTTTGTGTGAAGAGTTTTTCACGTTAGATCATGGGCGCAATTTGGTGGGGGACACGGGGGACATGTCCCCCCGCTTTTTCAGGTGGGGGGATATAATATGCCATGTCCCCCCACTTTTTCTTTTCAGGTTTTGTATTTGGAGAAGTTCCAAAAATAAAAGTGACGTTGGCCACGTTTTGCGTGAAACCCTTTTCATGTTAAATGTTACACATAGCCAAGTTGATGTTGAAACAGAGTTTGGTGTGGTATCACTGGACTCTGTTAGTTTATCAATTTTAGCTTCAATAAAATGATATTTAGCATTTTTCAAGTTTCAGAGACCGCGAAAGATGGTTTACTGCTTCTGCCCGACATTTTACCCTGTGCAGTATACTGTTAGAAAGGTTGTTTTTTTGAAACAGCGATAGTTTTGCAGCTGCACATGTGAAAGACCACAGCATAGCATGGATTTGGTTCGCGTAGAAATGTATCTGGTTTTGCTGTAACGTTGGTTGTCACTTATTCAGAAACAGACAGTGCAAAATTTATAAGCATACCATATTTTTGTGATTGAACACCGGGACGCTTCAGAACAACGAGCCTTAGAAGGAAATCAATCAAGTTCCGGTACGAAATAAATCCTTTCAATAACCTATAATTGCAAAAAGAACACCCTCTGCTACTAGCCAACTTTACTGAACTAGCCAATGCGCTAACAATCAACCCATTACTGGACCAGTTACCCACTACAATGACGTATCAATTACTTTTACATCTAAAACAACGAAACAAGATCACGCATCATACTTCAGCAAGTTGGTTAAACAGACTAATCATAGCATGCTAATATTCGTGTAGGACTATGCTGCCTGGCTGCATGCCTAACCGGGACTTTTTGATTGACCAACCGGTACGCCGGGACAAAGCCTTCATACCGGGTCTGTCCCGGTTAAAACAGGACGTCTGGTAAACCTAAGTGTATATAATGTTAGAAAGTTACTGTACATTTTCAGGCAAATATCTGCAAAGCTTTTGCCGAAGACAAAAGCAGCACTATTGTGGAGACTTAGTTTTAGGATGGGCAGTTTGGCAAAAGCCTGTTTTCAACCATTAGTAAATAGGATTTCAAATCAAAACGTTGGAGAACTATTTACCTAGCTATATATTGACCTATAGCTCAAAACATAAGGACTTGACTTCGAATCAAAGATACAATATACATTTATCCTCACTTCTTGTAATGTCGCGACAATGGTAACCAACAAAACCAAAATATATTTTTTCGTGACTCTTACACTTTGTGCTTGTGCTGAATCGTAAGTCATCTGATTAACTTCAGTTTAACCAAAAACATAATGCTGCAATATTTTCTTCCAAGTGCGAAACTTTTGCTTTACAGGCAGGCCCGTAGCCAAGGGGACCTTCGGGGGCAGTGCTCCCCAATTTTATTGTGCACAGAAAAATTTGTTCTAAACATCTAGTAAAAACTAAAATCTTGTCCCCGCAAAAATGTATTTCTTCCCAAAACTTAATACCTGATCACACTTAGTTTTGTTGGACATTCTTTTCGTATTAATTATGGGAAACTTGCACATGTTTACCAATTCACCGTTGTGCGTTTTTATTCTGTTTAATCTCAAATCTATTTTCGTGTCGTTATGCAAGTAGAACTCTTAGACTTAAACTTTTGACATTAATTTCATCCATCAAAATCTGATGTTCAACCTGAAAAATTGATTGTGGAAAGACTGAGCTAAGTTGCATCACATAAAAAAGTCACAAGACAACAGTCACCAAACAATCAGGTATGCAGAAATTAATTTGTAGGCTAGATGGGTATGTATGCAGGGGCCAACAAGGGGAGATTGAAAGGATGCATCCAACACCGGGTAAGAGGATATCAATGGAGATTTCGGTAGGGGTGGGGCTGCAAACATGATGCGCAGTAGCATTGAAAAGATTTGTAGCTTTTACAAAGAGCGGAAATGTGCAAGAAAAATATATTTATCGTCTTTGTAACGTTGAGCAACTTGAAAAAGACTTCAAATCGCGCTGTAAGCCACACCTGATAAAATACATGAAAAGTGATGTTTTCTACTATAAGAGTGATATGCACGTGCGACCAATGCGATCCAGTATTTTGTGCACTCCAACTGACAGCTCTGATAAAACCCAATTGATGTATTAGCGTGATTAGTCTTGCTTTTGAAACACCTCTATAAACAAGATTGGAAATCTGTATTTAAAAAACTTTAGTTCTGCATCGACCCGATGACTTCAATAATTTCACACTAAACTGTCCCCCCACATTTCACAACAAAATTGCGCCCATGATAGCAACCACATATTTTATGGACCAAACAAGCACAATCCATTCAGTGGACACAGGGTTTATTTACGCCGTTGTCATCATACAAGCAATACAAAATACAGTGTTTTAATCCTCTAGACCAGGGGTCTCCAAATTTATTTGTCCGAGGGCCATATAAGCAATTTCACAATTCGCGGGCCAGACTTCTTAAGAAATATCATTGTTTCGGGATATGTTACTTTCTACCAAGTCAACAAATTTTTCGTATTATATATATTATTTTTTTATTATTGACAAAACGTCTTCGCGGACCGGATGAAGTGGCTTTCCCGGCCGGATCTGGCCCTCGGGCCGTAGTTTGGACAACCCTGCTCTAGACGGATGGCAAACAGCATGAAGACAAGTTTTGCACAGCAAAGTATTGTCGTTACACCCTCAGCTAACCATATGAAGTAAGCCCAGTGTAGACGCGTTTTTCCAAGTAACAGTCACAAGAAACTGTTCTAGCTGATTTAACTAACATAGGCATATAGAGTTTCAACAAGCAGTCTCTGCTTGCGGGCAATCTAGTTGGTAGCAACCAAACGTTGCATCCAATACTGACAATATTGCTTTTCATCGGAGTTCTGCAGTGTCAGGCAGTCTTGCGTTGTTGCGAGCTTTTTGTCTGGAAGATTGAACATCAAGAATGTACTGTTCTTTCTTTTTCATTCTTTTCTTGTAACCATAGGCATAGCCAGGGGGGCAATGGAACCATTCACCCCTAAATTTCTAGCATATCTTGTCATTTTGTGCTTTGACAGGCAGTGTCCCGAACAAAATACCGTTGCTCACTTAAGTCAAAGTATTTGGCCCCAAAAAAAATATTTGGGTTGGCAACGCTACTGTTTGTAACCACTTTCATACAGACGGCCTGCATCTCTCTCGCGCCCAGCCATGTTCCTCAATATCAAAACTTTCCCATGGCACTTTTTTACTTAATGTTCAATCTTCCACTGACAAAAAACTCGCACAACACAAGACCGCCAGACACTGCAGAATTCCGATGTAAAGCAGTATTCTAAGTCTTATATTGCGTAGTAAACAATATTGTCGTATTGTTTCTGTACTGATAAGAGACTAGACGTTTGCATTTTCGCTAGTTTCAAAGTAAATTGTGAAGTTATGCCTTTGCGCAGTTTCGCAGATTTTAAGTTAATAATGAGTTTTCATAGGAATGAGTAGCGCGGGGCCCCAAAAACGCGGGGCTCTAGGCCACGGCCTATTTGGCCTATGCGTAAATTCGTCACTGATTGTACACAGCATGAGGTACATTTGTTGGCAAAATCTCACGTACTTTTTATCTCCACAAAGATAAAAGTGGATTGCATTTCCAGTCAGTTTAATCTGCTTGTTCATCATTCCATGAATATTTCTGTACTTAGTGTGAAACGCACCGGGCTATAAACAGTGGCGTAAGTAAAGGTTTGAGCCAGGGGGGCAAACCTTTGTTGAAGGGGGCCCACCAGCCAAAACTCAGGAAAAACAGTAAGAAATATAGTGAATCTCTGGATGTCGTGGATGCCTATACTAGCTAAAAAAAACGAAAACACCCCGAGAAACGCAAAAAACAACAACCTAGAGAATACTAAATGTCAACATATCAACTAAAGCGGGCCTAGTTTTTACATTTAGCTTGCCATGGGGGCGGCTCGCCCCCTTGCCTCCCTGTCAGTTACGCCACTGGGTATAAACGAAAGTTTTCAGCTCTGGAGATGTAAATAGATCAATTGTAAACAAAGTGATGAGTTCTCTCAGCCAACCATCAAACAACTAAATGGTACTTGGTGTTAGGATGGGTGGAATATCCTGAAAAGGTTCTAGGAAGTTCCCACACAGTTCTTTTAAACCTCAGCTGCTGTTTGTCACAAGGGCCAAATGCGGATGGAAAGCACCCCGCCCGAAAAAAATTCTTTCTTGTTTATAAATGCAAGCGAGCCTCAGGGCCGGATTTAGACATATGGAGGCCACAGGACAGCCTTTGTGAGGGGCTCTCAGTACCTTTCTAAATTTGTTTTTTTAGCTTTCATCAGGGACCTGTAAAATTCGCTTTCGCCCAAATAGTGCTTTCATTCTGTTGGTTGTAGTTTTCCCTCAGTAAAAAAAGAAAAATGACAATAATTTCAGTCAATATAAACTCATCTTTGTTTCCCACTACTGTTGTTATTAAATATTTTTATGATTATTCACATGAAATATGTTAAACCAGCCTTAACCAGGGGGCTCACGGCTCATGACTGTGGATGTGGAGGCCCGTGGGCAGGTGCCCACTTTGCTCTCCCCTAAATCCGACCCTGGCGAGCCGTTCTGTTTGCATTCTGTTGTTAGGGACGATAAGAAGGGGAAAAGAAGGGTCACGTTTAGTTTGTTGTTTTCGTGAAAATCCTTTCACTTTTTTCAGTTTTAATATCTTAAATTTTAATCACTGCAATGACAACCCATAGCTGCAGCGAACAAACACAAAATCTCTGCACTGCAAAAAATCGCACGATTGCCTTTGAAGATCAGAAATTCGTCTTGTTCGCTGTGCGTATATACTCAGAAGTCAGAATGGATGTCTGCAGGATTTTTACCTGGGTAGGGAGAGGCAAAATGTTATTGTCGGAGAATAAATGTGTGAAAGATCTATATGCAACTAATACATGGCTCCTCGCTCGCCTGCAGCTTTAGGAACATATTTATACACATACATCCTTACAGGATGAAGGTTTTCAAAACAGAACTTCAAAAATGCTTCAAAACTAATCTATTTTTCACTTAGGAGAACTTCAACCGCCTTTCAACTTGCTTTGAAAGAACAAACATTCAAAATTGCGATAAAATGAAAAGATGTAGCAAGTTTCAAAAATCGTTCTCTTATTTTTTGAGGCAAAAACTTGACTAAATGTCACTTCATCGGAGACCTTTTTGTCGCAACAGAATTGTACAATTAAAACACTTAAAACAAACACAAATGTGGGATTGTGGGAACGCTCCCATGCACTTCACCAGCGGTGCATCATTGAATAGAATTCATTCACTGTTACTCTGCTCTAATTGCATTACAGTCAGTGGCTTAGCCAGCCCAAAATTTTGGGGGTCCAAAATACTTGATTTTAGGCAAGCAACAGTATTTTTCTTTGGGACGCCACTTCTTAAAGCACAAAATGACTAGATATGCTAAAAATTTGGAGGGCCGTGGTCCCCTGGATCCCCCTGGCTACGCCTATGACTACAGTATTATTGCACATGACCAACGCAAAGGGAATATGGGAGCGAAGAGTAGGGAGTTGTGATCGGGCCGGATGTAAGCTTAGGCCATTACCCAAGTGCAGAGCCGGATTAAAGGGTATGGGGCCCCGGGGCAATTTTCACTGTAGGGCCCCTATGACGTATTTCATGACGTCATCGTTTGCAAAAATTATGTTTTCGCTAATTCGCAACGTCCTCCTTTGCTTTTTGTCTGGTAGTCAAAAATGTGCTTACTCAACTGCACATCAGTTAGCTGCGAGAAGAGAGTTTTTGATACAAACACTAGAGTGTATTGTTACTGACACAAAATATTTCACAGGCTAGAGAAAACTCGACAAGAAACAACATTCAACCGAACAATAAGCAGAAACCAGAGATACAAACAAAAACACCGGAAAAATAACATGTCAATATGGCCAGTCAGGATGAGTGTGAAAGGTGCTCCGAAGCTTATGTCATTTTCACCCACATTTTCAGGTGCTCTGGTTAACGCCACTGCTTTAATGTTTCTGCTTGAAAGTTTTGCTGGAAAAAAAAGATTCAGTCGCGGGGATTTAAGAAAAACTACCAAATCCTTGCGCTTTGCGTCCTTAGAAACTTTGCGCTTTTTAGCTCATGAGAGGCATTACAGATTTCGACATCTCTCAACCTAAACTCTGCAATCTCGTTTTCTCTTTCGTTCTACAAATCGACTGATTGAAACCCTGTGTGACGGACCACGCAATAGCATGTGGTGGAAATGGCTTGGCTAGTTTCATATGCTCCATACATTTATGATGTAAAACAACGATAGTAGCCACCGGAAGAAAAGTGCGTTTCCACCATACGTTACCCTTTATGACGAAACAAAGGGCGCAGTTCGGCTGTGCTACCTTTAGATGGCATAAGAAGTCACTGGATCTTTGATTCTATACACCAGTGGCTCGGGAGGTGCGAACCTTTAGGCGCCCTACAACATGGAGAATTTGATCAATAAATATACCAGTAAATGCGCCTTCTTTTACAGCTTACTTAAAGTCAGGGGGGCTTGAAACAAAGGACAATTACTTAAGAAATACTGCTATACACTAAACAGCAACCACGGCAGAACAAGCTTTAGCACGCAAATAGTATCGTTTTCGCGACATTTGTGCAATAGCCGTGATGCACGAGTAGATATCATACCCATGCCAAAAAAACGATTATTAAGAAAAAGTTGCAAGCAAAATGCAAATATATTTGCGTTGAACAAAACCGAAAATATTTACATTCGGTAGTGATTGCTAAAACTGGCCGAGAGTCGAACTTGTAAATGTAGAGAAATCAATATGTACACTTAATGCAACATCGGAATATAGATTTGTGTTCTTGTATCGCTTCTGAATCACAATTTTTCAAACGAGTATTTTATTTGAAATAAATAATTGTCATCACGGGGGCCTTTTGCAGCGGGGGGCCCGGGACAATTGCCCCCGTTGCCCCCCCTTAATCCAGCTCTGCCCAAGTGGGTATTTGGCTCACTGACGCAAGAGCTAATTGACTCACTGACGCAGAAATTTGACCAGGAAAGCACTGACGCAGAAATTTGACCAGGAAAGCACTGACGCAGAAATTTGACCAGGAGGTAATTGGCTCACTGACGCAGGAATTTTTAATTTCTGGGAGGAATTTGCCTAAGGGAGGAAAAATTAGGATTCCAAGCTTTTATTTTTCCGCTTCCTCAAGGTCTGATATTTCTAGCGTTTCTAATGCTCTTTCAATTTCCAGCCTGCGTGCTAGTAGCTAGAAAAGCTGTTGGCTTGCAAATTAATAATTAATTTTTACATCTGGTTGCATTTCTACATTATTCTAACGTATAAGGTTGAGTTGTAATGACAGGCAAATGAACAAGTGTGATGTGAGAGCGCAGAGAAAAGGAAAACATGGGTTTGTTGGTGTGATTGTGTAACGGAAATATGTTGCAGTCTCCTATATTTCATCAAAAGCATTTGTGATTAGTTTGGGGGATTTTGATCAATTTAAAAAGCTTAGTATCGACTCGTGGGAATCACTTTGCTTTTGTAGTAAATAGATCAAAGATTGTAATTTTATACAAATATTATTGGCACTCTGAGTCTAAACTTTGGTAATAGAGTGTTATTTATCCCTAGTAGTGCAAAAAGAGTGCCCAAATCATACAGATTGACAAAGCTACAAAATGTCAAAACGAACAGTTTCAGAGAAATTTTGAGTGGTTGATTTGTTGGATGAACTTTTTATTTGGCAATAAAACTTACATTTTCTAATACTTATTACGGCATTTACCTTTTTTGCGATTTATGGTGTAAAGGAACTGAAAGTGCTTGGGTCTTGTAAGGGAGGAATGTGAAACCAACGTTGAAAACCATTGGCCTGTGGGATTCGCGTTATGTGTTGCGTTGAGATGAACACTTTCAAGGTAAAAAGGCATTCAGGGCAGCGCCATTTTTCAAAGAAAAATGTCCAGCGTAGGTATGATGATTGAAAAATACCGGTAGTAAGTTGAAAAATGTGGTAAAAACCTTTTTCCGGTGTATCTGATTTTTTACCGGCAAAAACGGGATATCTGGTGCGAAAAAAATCGGTTGGCCTTTTTAATTGTTCCTCGGTAATTTCGCAGCGGTCACGAAGCACAGAATGGCCTTTGGTCTCGTGCATGCTTCATCCTCCACTAGTTATAACATTGAAAATGTATAGTTTTGAACTCCACAATAAAAAGCGAAATATTTCAGTAACCGTGGCAAAATATCAAAATAGAAAACGTGAAACGAGGAATCAGGGTGAAGGAAGAAAAGGCTGAGCAAGCACATGTCGTTTTATTCTACACATAACTGCAACATTTAGTACCCTTCGTCAGATTAGGGAACACTCATATTCCAAAATTATTTTTTAAAAAGTTTTTAACTGCAACACAGCTTTATGTATTAGCCGTGACGTCAAATGTCATCATCAACAGCATGATCCCTCTGAGTCAGGTGACTGCTAACGCTTTGCTGCCGTACGTCACTGCCGTCACAATTTTCGCGTTTTTTGTTCACGTTTTTGTCGTGCTATTCTTCCTGCTGGTTACATCAGGTTGCAGCAAGTATGATGCCGCTCATATCTCAGCGCACCGATTATGGTGCAAATGTTTACAGCAACTCCTACTCTGTGATTTGTAATTCGTTGCTTTGGCCGTTATTTTTATTATTACGTTGCTCAACACGTCTGTTTTATCTTTCAATTTCATTACTACTCGCTTTAGTACCTCCTCCTCTCGGATTGTCACCAGTCGTCAGCGGTGTCCATGTCCACTAGGAAATTATGTCTAAAAAACGGTAACGCGAATTCTCCTTGCGCTTATGATCGATTGAATTGCCTTTTCTGTTAGGACCGGCTCATGCCGAAACAGTAAATCACCAGCTGACCTCAACCGACATGTTGCTTCCACGCTAGACGAAGAACTGAACTTGGTATTGTTTGCATGTTTACATAAAGGTTGGTGATTCAGTGTTGATGGTTTTGGTTTAATCCTTAGCCAAAGTGTAGCTACTATGAAATAGATAATAATAATTGTAAGCACATAGATCCCCATGTCAAAAAGCTACAACAATAAAATTAGCATCAACTGACCTGGTTTTGCTGCTGGCAAACAACTAATACTAGGTTATGCAATTGCAAGTGATCGCCCAAGCGTTGGAAAGACAAAGCGGTGGATCAGTGCAAGAAGTAGAGCGTCATGGAGTGACGCAGAGCACATCGATGAAATAAATGCTCGTTGTGATTTGTAATACGGACGGCGAAAGAAATAGGAAAACGTTATTGGAAATTGACAGCAATTCAATGCATGCCATATACTTTTGGCTGAACATATTCAAATTACTGCAAGACAGTTCAAGGCCCGGTTAAGGTGCTTTCAAAGAAATGCTTAAACTTTAATTATGACTTGTTTTGCATCAGAGTCCTAGACGTTTGATCTGGATAAAACTCTGCCACTTTCGTATGTGTTCCAAACGTAAATTTTGCTTTCTTTAATGATTTTTTGCTTTTTTCAAGCATCATGTTTCTTGAAAGTCTTATTATTAATGGAAAATTAAAATGCAAAACCCAATCGGTCAAACGAACGATATCAGCATGCCGGACATTTCGAAAACAAATGTTTATATCTTTAGCGAGATTGACGATGACTACTAGGCTATACGTTTTTCAAATTTCCAACATGAATTTGTTTATATCGTTGGCTGATAAATTTATGTTTCAGATACGACTTGGCAAGATTTTACCTTGAGGTTAGTTAGGGCAGAACTAGTTTTCTCCAGGTTTCTTCGTAAATACTCTGGTGTTTACAACACTCGTGTTATTGTATCGCACTCCAAAAATCACCAAACTTCCAGTTTGGGCAACTACTTCATGAACAGCAACCTAAGAATCGCGTTGTACTCCACATCAAATACACTGATCTTGTTCGTATCTCCATGTTCCCTTGAAGGGCAACTGCCTTAGAGACTGAAACGTCGACATGTCAACATTGTATTGCTATTTCCAGTGAACTGAAATGCAACTGAATATAGACCATGAGACAATTTTTGTAAGGAATTGAACGATTACAAGTTTATCAGTCGGTAGAAGGACACGGCACACAGGATGGATATACAGTAAGAGCTTTTAGATTCTTTCGTTTGCTTTTCTTCAAGTTTTCACAAGTAAAAAAGCTTGATGCGTTTCATTTCAATATCTAACTTTTGATACTGAAGTCTTAATCAGATCATACGGAAAGTTGCAGAAAGATTTTTTCTTTCACTGAATGAAAAGCATTGCAACAGTGAGAAAGCTCAACTGGCCTATCCATCATCGCCTGGCCACGACATAAACCTGAAACAGAGGTTCTGAGACGGAAAGTGTAGCCTTGGGCGACACCGGAGGAAAGTGTAGCCTTGGGCGACACCGGAGGAAGGTGTAGCCTTGGGCGACACCGGAGGAAAGTGTAGCCTTGGGCGACACCGGAGGAAGGTCGCCCTAGAAACTATGCGTTCCCATTTATCTTCAGGCTGTGAAGCAAACGTGTTGTTTTTTGAAAATTTACCGAAGGTTTGTTTCACCTCAGAAAACATTGACTTCCTGTTTGCCTTCTATTAGAACTAACCCGTGTAAGCCACCTAGCGCAGGCTGTTCGTTCAGACCATAGCTTGACTTTTCACTCAACAGCCCTTTCGATCATAATCATATTTGCACTGAGTCATCACATATCGGCGTATGAAAGTGTTTTCAAATATTTCTCTAGTAAGACACCACAAGCTGAAACAAAATGCTTAAGGTTTCATTTAGCACTTCGATCTTGCAAAACAATCTGGACTCGGAGTAGGCTTAATTTATGTGAAGTCTGTTGACTGACGTTGTCAAAGCAGCTATGTGGTCTCTTACGGGTAGTGTTTTTTAAAGTATTTTGAGAGACCGAAACGGTCTCTCAAAATACAGATAGAACCTCACTGCATAACCACCACCGAAATACACTAAAACCTCGCTTTACAACCACCTCGGTATTTAGATGAAATAATTGCAGTCTCTTAAATATCTTAGCGGTGACGGATCAAACCTAAAAAAGGGGCTTACGGATAGCACTCAACTGCTGTATAAAACAAGAAGAGCTAGGTGTACAACAATTTAAGCCAACTGTCCTGACAAGTTTGATCAACAACTAAACCCTTCTCAGGTGACGAGATTTGAGAATGGTTTTCTACGACCTTGCTACTGGGCGGAACCTCAGCAAGGGCACTGCTGCTGTAAGTCATTTTTTCGACGACCAACAAACCAGCGCCGGGTTAAATCGTGTAAACTCCCATCAGCGGGACAGGTGACGTGCAAAGCTGTCAAGAACGGAAACTCTCACTTCGGAAATATAAAATATTGCCGAGCTAGTGACATTGTATCTTACTCGCAATTTCAAGTTTTGTTAGCCCTCTACTGTAATTTGTCGATTTCTTCTACGATATTTTTCATTGCGAATGAAGTTGACATTGCGAATGAAGTTGACATTAAGATTTTTGCTGAAATGTTCCAAGCCAGTGATTGTCAACCGTGCTTGTAGTGGAGCGCCTCATTTTGATTTTTTTTTAATCTTCATATCCAAGCCCACGTAGTAAGTTCAGTCAGCGCATCCACAGGCTTAATCTTTCTTTTTCGATTTAAAGTTTGAGTTTCTATCTACGATGTAACATCTGCAATAAACGCACTGTTGACAATGCACAATAAAATTGAACATAACTTATATAGTTCAATGCGCCGCACTTTTGTTGTCGTCATTTAAACTAATCAGTTGTTTTGCTGTGGGTGCAAATGGCGTCTCGATTTGAGATGTCACCCGGTGAACAGGTGAACACTGAGTGGAGAAGATGTCCAGGCTCCATGGAACGGCGTGCTATAGACAGTGTAGCTCCTTAGCTCAGCAGGTTGGAGCGACAAAGCTCAGCAGGTTGGATGCCTGCGAGGATGGGAAGATTGTCCGCTTGTGTAGGACGCAGGCATCCTGTCACAATTCGCAAGGCGTCGTTGATGGCAGGGTCAATGAGACCGGTACGAGCACTGCGCTACCAGACAGGAGCGCAGTATTCTGCAGTTGGAATGGACCGAGGCCAAGGTTCGCAACGTAGTTGCCCCAGAACCCCAACCGGAGCCAGCAAACCGCCTCAAGTGCAACACCTGATGTCAAGCTTTTGCGAAGTTACTCGAAGTCCGGGTGGTACGTGAGCGATCTGTCCAACGTTACTCCAAGGTATTTGGGCTCGGAGCAGAAGGGTAGGGTTTCGTTGTTGAAGCTGACTTTCAGCTCACGCTTAGCTTTCTTGTTTGTTGAGGTGGAAGACGGCCGGCACTGTTTTTGTAATGCTAAGCTTCAACTTCCAGGTCTAGGGGTATTTACCTATAGTCGCCAAGACTTTGCTGAGCACTCCTTCCAGGAGTTGGGCGGAGGCTTGGAAACTCTTCCAATAATTGAGCCAATAATCTCTGCTCAAGCTGGGTTGGACATACTTCTTAGCCTTTTGATGACAGGCTGTGTTGGTGAATGGATCCTTCTGGGAGGACCAGTGTGCATTGCTGAGGTTGACGTTGTTGGACTGCTACATGTGTTTGATACACGACGGTCCAAACCAGAGCCGGATTAAGGGGGGAAATTGCCCCGGGCACCCCGCTGCAAGGGGTCCCCCCGTGATGACAATTATTTGTTTCAAATAAAATACTCGTATGAAAAATTGTGATTCAGAAACGATATACAAATCTATATTCCGATGTTGCATTATGTAGAGGCTACCTGTTGATTTCTTTACATTTACAAGTTTGACTTTCGGCCAGTTTTAGTAAGCACTGCTGAATGTAAATATTTTCGGTTTTGTTCAATGCGAATATATTTGAATTTTGCTTGCAACTTTTTCTTAATAATCGTTTTGTTGGCATGGGTATGATATCTACTCGTGCATCACGGCTATTGCACAAATGTCGCGAAAACGATACTATTTGCGTGCTAAAGCTTGTTCTGCCGTGGTTGCTGTTTAGTGTATAGCAGTGTTTCTTAAAGTAATTGTCTTTTGTTTCAAGCTCCCTGACTTAAATAAGCTGTAACAACAGATAACTTCTTGTGCCATCTAAAGGTAGTCCAGCGGAACTGCGCCCTTTTTTTCGTCATAAAGGGTAACGTATGGTGGAAACGCACTTTTCTTCCGATGGCTACTATCGTTGTGTTACATTATAAACATATGAAGGAGAAGCTAGCCAAGCCAATTTCCCCATATGCCATGCGTATCCCGTCAGAAAAGGTTTCAATCAGTCTATTTGTGGAACGAAAGAGCAGAAAACGAGATTGCAGTGTTAAGCTAGCGCGATGCCGAAATTTTTAATGCCTTTAGGACAGTGATTCTTAACCTGAGGTAAATTTACCCGGAGGGGTAAATTTAATCTTTCTAGGGGGTAAATTTACTGAATCATAAATAATAGCAAACGTACATTTTTATAAATTTTTAGAAAATGTAAAATCTTGGATAATTAGGCTGTTTAGTTACAGGAGAAAACGCAACCCGGGAGTGTTTTGTTCGCAGATTGATGAGAGGCTTAATGTCAGGCGTCATATAAAGCATTGTTACGAAGTAGGTTTAGCCTACTAATATATTACACAAATTGTAGTAGAGTTGCAACTTGGATTATGATTCAGAGTCATGCTTAGTGACAGGGTTGCGGAGTGGAAGGTAAAACATCTGACTCCGACTCCCGACTTTCCAAAATTTCCGACTCCGACCTTTCCAGAATTTCCGACTCCTTAACATAACGGGAATGAAATTTGGCTGTTAAAATCAATGAAAATCGTGGTACACAGCAAGAAATCTCTGTTTCAACAAATTTTCAGAAGAAACGGTACCAGTTCAACAGGAACTCCCAATTTAGGAGGGTGATGTAAAAATGGTCCAATTGGTCATCCGGAGTCGGAGTCGGACAAAAAATCCGAATCCACCCAAAAACCTCCTACTGCGCAAACCTGCTTAATGATACGTTCTGTTGCAGTTGACTGCATCGCTTGAACAGGAAAGCAATCAGCAGCAACAGAGATCCATCACTGATTTCACTCTTTGCTTCCACTGGTCACCGCTTTCAACCATGTCAATTGCAACCATAGTATCAGTAGATCACCCAGCGATTTCACTCTACTGATACTAGTTTGCACTATTATTATATAGGGATGAGTGAATTACCATAATTCGCTTGTGGTGACTATCACAGTGACTTGTTACTCATGGGCACCATCTAGCTGTGACCATTTAGTTACATGTGGCAGTAAGAGCCGTGTGAAAGGCTGTTGGGCCCCCCAAAAAAATCCAGATGGGGCCCTTTCATATCATCTTTAATATCACGTAACCACAACTTTACAAAACACTGCTATAGTGTCCGAACGTCCGCAATTCTTTTTCGAAATTAACGAATCATGATATTACATGCTTAATCTACTGGCTCTGCATTGAGGGCAAAAAACAGAAGAGTAAATGTCAAGGGTAGAGAGACGGCTCTAACTTACTAATACAATATACATTGTGGGGCCCCTACGAATGGTCGGGGCCGCCCGCGACCGGGGGATACGGGGCTGCCTTGCCACGGCACTGTGTGGCGCCATATTCAGGTCGCCAAATTTCTCTTTATAGTTCATCTGTACACATGTTTGCTACCAGATTCATTTGAGCACCACATGCACGCAACACTGTTTCTGTTCACGACTTCATTTGGAGTTGTACATAAAAAGGAGATTGTAGCTCTTTCAGAATTAAAAAATCTACTACATAGTAGTCAGACTCCTGAACCATATTTCTCTTTCTTTTCACAGCGTACTATAGACTGGACAGCCTTTTTCAGTCTTTTTTAGTGAACAGAAATTCATGAGTTAACAAATGCAGGTTTCAACATTCTCAGTTATTATATCGAAGAAGATAAATTATCTAGAATCACGCGTGGACTTCGGGTCGACTTCATCATAACAGATGATCTTCCAAAACCTCAGTGTATCTCTTTCTCCAAAGTGCCTGGTAATGATTCGATGAAGCCGTCAATTTTGTAAGCTCGCTTCGCTCCATCCACCACAAGTACATGACAACCACATGTCTTCGCCGACCAGGTGCGCTCGATTTCATGCTGTAGGAACTCTGCCTATATCAGGGTTCAATTCTGAAGACACGTTAGGATTGGAAGCATCCTGTCGCGTTGTTTTTGCAATAGCAAAAGAAAAGAAACCGCATACAATGCGGGAGCGACATGGAACCGGAACCCAAGCAATTTTGGATGGCTGGATACAATTACGGAACCAGAAAATGTTTACACGTTAGAGCCGGAGTCTGAAATTTGAGTTTCGTTTCCACGGCCCTAGTTTGTGGGACAAGGGATTTGTACAAATAATACAAAGGTTTTAAGTTTTCAATGGACCAAATCAGTTTGGAGACGGAGCCAAAAGCTTTAGATGCCTGGAGCCAGAACCTCAAATTTGAATTCCGGCTCCACAGCCCTGGCTGTAACAACAGTGGCGTACCTAGGGTTTCCCCGCACCCGGGGGCAAACTCAGTTTTGGCGCCCCCACCCAGCCTGTTCATGGCAGCATAGATGC
>Ga0210059_1008970_pt1 | contig 15685 bp, 15 predicted proteins | sample Ectturendosymbi2_FD_188042 | JGI IMG/M metagenome (GOLD analysis project Ga0210059, IMG submission 188042) | Ecteinascidia turbinata endosymbiont from Florida, USA - Sample 2 (SPAdes) (version 2) | ecosystem: Host-associated > Tunicates > Ascidians > Unclassified | place: Key West, Florida... | reverse complement strand
TAGCAGTATTAGTTTAAAATATGTTGGAATAACACGCTCATTTGCTACAAGGTCACTAGGAATACCGAATTTGTTAAAGTGTATTAGCAAAGCACAGCCGGAGCCGGAGCGGAGCCGGAGCCTTGTTATAAGAAAACACAGCTCCGAAGCTGGAGCCATGCTTATGAAAACAGAGAGCGCCGGAGCCGGAGCCACTTCATTTTTACAAGAGCTCCGCAGCCCTGGTTTGAGCTGCGAGATTTTGGAACTATTCTTTAGGATCAAGCCAACAAAATAATTGCGGACCCCAGCACTAGATCACGGAACAGTTTAAAGTTGTAACTATTGTACAGCTCCTGTCGCAAAACTTCAGTCAAGTACTACGGTTCAAGTTGCTTTTGCGTTATATTTCGTTTAGAACAACATTTCTAAACGGTGTACGTTTTGATCTGTGAGAGAGTGTAGACATATCGTTCCTCAGTACAGTAGTGATCTTAATGAGTGTGCAGGGTGTGCAAAATGGGGGTCCCCATTTTCAATTTACGGGCTTTTAGGGGACCCCATTTTTAGTTTACGCGCTTTCAAAAATTTGTGAGATTTTCTTTATGATTGTATTTTTATTATAATGATTACACAATAAAATTTAATTTGGTTTGCTCTATGTTGCTATTAATAATAAGTTTTAACACATTTAAATTTTCAACCTGAAGATAAGAAGCCAAACTGAAATGATGACACATAAATAGCTTTCTGTATGATCAAAAGGCAAGGGGCCCCAGTCAAAATGTAAAAGGTTCTCAGGGGTCCCCTAATCAAAGAATAAGGAGGCCTATGAGTCTTTAGTTAAAAATAAATAGCTTATCTACTGTGCATTCAAAGGACAAGGGGCCCCAGACAAAAAGGTAATATGACAAAAGGTAACATGGATGAGGTGCCCAAATACTCTTCAAAAAGGTATGGGTCCCTCAATCAAACTTTAAGAGATTTCAAATCAGTAATATACTGCAGTTATAAAACCCTTACTTTTATAAACCATTTTGCTATTAGTTGCAAGGTTTAACTGTTAGCCTACCATTCTTGCTTATAAATCTACTAATTACTCAGTGTACCTGTCCTTAAGCAAAATACCATTCACAGAAAGCCATTGCAATAAAAGTAATTTTTTAGTGCATAGCCTATCAAAGATTTGTAGTTTTGTGATATTGACTTGTTGAAGATTTTACTGCCAAAAGTCTAGTGGTTGTACCTTATAAAGGTCAAGCCAACATAGAAATTTGATTAAAATCAACGTTTGGTGGTAAAGAATTTGAAGATAGCGTGAAGTAAGAGATTCATCTCAAAGCTTTTCGTCTGACACTCTTCAAGAGACATCGTCAGAATGAAGTGGAGATACAACCGAACTATGAAAATCACAGATAACTGAGTAAAAAACAAAAAACAATCCCACCTATTGCGGCCACTGCCCCTCCTCTCGCAAGAGGGAAGGGAGCGCTGGAGAGGGTAGGCGGACATAATAAAAAGAAAAAAATCTTTGAGATGAATCTCTTACTTCACGCCAAACTGCATTGTTCAAACAGTTTATGTGAGAAACTGGTTTGCTTGAGAGAATTATATTGTGAACACTAATGTAGGCCTACATGTGAGTACTTGCATCGTCTGCTGTATGCTTCAATAGCTGCTAATGCAATGTTACATCAATTGCTTTCAGCTTCTGTTTGAGTCAGAAATAATAAATAATTGTTTAAAAGCAAGAGGCATTAAATATTTAGATGTTGAGACTTGGTTGTTCTTTGCCCCCCGCTATCAAAATTTCTGGCTACGCGCCTGCTAGTTAGAGAGCGCAACATAACTTTCATTCTCCGCTTCAAGCAAACATTGTTTAATAACATATTTGTATTTTCAATATTTTATTAGAGCTTCCAACATGTTACACAACATAAGAAAAAATTCAATATCAGCAGTATCCAAAAAGATTTAGTCTTTTTGCTGATCTTTCCTGCCACTAAACTGAAAAAGCTGGTTTTTCTGTTTTAATCCACACAATCCCTTAAAAGATTTTGACAATGTAATCTTATTTTGTAGTGGCAGGCAGGGATGCCGGAAAGGGGGTGAATGACTGGAAAGGGGGCAACTGGGGCAGAGGTGCTTTTTTAAAAAAGTATCATAGGTAATTTCATGGTTTATTACGATCGAATTGAAACAGATTTATTACAGCTATTCACGCACCCAGAAACTTCAGAAATGGTTTTCTATAATTTCTGTTATTATTTGTGATGTCAACATTGTTGCTGAACAGAAACAAGCATAATTGGTAAAGATTTTTTTGTTTTTTATAACTTTGCATTGCCCTCAACTATTTTTCTACCCCCCTCTCCCTACCATTGTTCCGGCGTCCCTGGTGGCAGGTCAAAGCATAGGTTTGGGGGCTTCATTCGGAATACAGGACGCAAAAATGTATAAAAAGTTTGAACGTTTTCACACACTTTTGTAGTTATACTCAATCTCCAGATAAAACCACTTCATTATTAGGTAATTGAGCAGTGTATATTAACGTTTTTCGAAAAAAAGAGAGGAGCAAATTAAAGATCATTTACCAAAAATCTTCAGTAGCACCGTGTTAACCCAGATTTTTGCGTTGCAAATGTACAAAGGCTGTCCTTGTGCGCATGTGATACGCTATAAGTTTAAAAAGGGGCTGGAGGAGGTGGGAACGGAATTGCATTATTTTGCTCCTGGACCCGTCACCGCACTTGATTTGGAACCAGAGAAATACAAAGTGTTTGCCATCAATTTGGCATCAAGTGAAATGCAAAATGTTTGCCACCAGCTGTCAGTTTGCCATCAGCAAATGGCAATCACTGTTGCAACGTCGGACAAGCGCCTGATCGTTGCTACGTCATCATTTGTCTTTATTATCAAATAACGTTTGGCTGGTCAGCTTAAAAATGGAGTTTCTGCTCAAAAACACGAACAAAAGTGTAAGATTACATTCCAAAGAAACAGAAAATTGAATGAAACTAGGTCCTTGCTGATTTACATCGCAAGTGAAGAGAGGACAGCTTCAGGGTCACGAATGTTACAGAAAGTGGTCTTCTCAAATTGGTAATGGCACATACGCTATATGATGGCATTTCCATTGAAATACTGACGTAGGTGAAACTCAGCATCCAACAATGTGCTCATTTTTATGTTCTTTTGCGAGAGCGAAGTGCTTTACAGGTGAAAAGCATATACATATAAAAAAACGTAAACGCTACAAAAATGTTCGGATAATTTGTAGAGAGCAGTAGCATATCTAGGGTATGGCAGGCATGGCCCCATACATTCATAAACTGCAAAGTTGCAGCAACACAGCGCCCTTACGTCGGGCGTTTTGCGCCAGCACCACCAAGCATTAATACAAAACTCTGGTATTGTGGCATACCACGTCGGTTAGACATTATGACAGAACAAGAACCATCGCATTCCACAGCAACGCGACCTCGTCCTTCTCACACGAGAAGGAAGGATAAGTCAGTGCGTACTGCTGCATTTCAGGCAAGAAAATATTAGTCAGAATCTGAGAATCTGGCTGAAACGAGTTCAAGTCCGTGGCTGTGAGAATCTAACTGTTACGCAAATAGCTGCTCTTTAGGTCTTGCAGAAATAACTGCTGCGTCCCATTCCGACTTTACGAAAATTTTTCGATGGCCACTAGTGCCCAATAATAATGAGGCTGAATACATAGTCCCAGTCCAGAGACTAAGGTAGAGAACGTTAGTTATTCCTCGAAAAATTAGCAGTTAGTATCGTTACCGTACCAGCTGAGCAAAAATGTTAACTCATTGAAGAGATTTGTTAGCTTGTTTAGAGCTAGCTTTTTCTGTCCAAATTTGGCTTTCTGTTCGATGTCCAAGGCCTTATGAATCATAACGGAAGTCGGGAGGGGCAAAGGCGTCATGCCTCCAAATTTTTAGCATATCTTAACGTTTTGTGCTTCGAGACGCGGTGTCCCAAACCAATTACTATTGCTCGTTTAAATTAAAAATATTTGTCCTCCCCAAAAATTTTGTGCTGGCTACGCTACTGATGTGAAAAGGTCCTGACTGTGAAAAACTAAAATCTACGTTTGACAATTTAGGAGCTGTGCACAGCTCAGATGTAGATGGCAAACAATTATACGAGACGATTCTAGATTGCAAAATGCTACTTTCAAGTCGTGCCACTTAAAATTATCGCGTCGTGAAGTCGTGAAGTGAGGTCGTCGTCGTGAAGTGACATTCTTCGCATTGCTGTGCAAATAATGCTGACGATAGCAGCATGCCCGTAACCAGCTTAGGACACCAGGGGAGCGAAGAGTTTTCTAAGAGGGCACAAATTTTTTAAACTATGTCCAATAGTTGTCCAAAACATTTCTCCAGGGGAGCAAAAAATTTTCAAGAGGGACTTCGCCCCCTGTATTGCAAGCTGCAAACAATCTTTCAGTAAGCTGGAACAGGTCCTTTCATACCTCCGGGCCTCAATGATTATCAATAAGTCATGGCAGGTTTTGTGATCTAGCTTTGATGAGAATAGAAAGGGACGAAAGAGCGAAAGCTTACTTTGATGAAATCATAGACGACTGTGCTTCGATAAAGCACAGAAAGTGTTGTTTAGCATTTTTGTCTCATTTAACCAGAAAAGGCTGGATATATTTATGTTTCGATAAAATTGTGTTTTTCGAACACAAGTGCTACATGACTTGCATTAAATAATTTATCGTGCAATTCAAATTAAATGTGTTCCAAAAGAAATTGTCGTTTGCAGTTGCAATACGTTGTTTGATTTTTTTGTAAGATATAAAATTTTGTCAGGCAACACTACGTTGATCTATAAACTATGATAACGTTATCATTGGAATGTTTTGATGTTCTTCATAATAAAAATAAATGAGTGTAGAAATATGTTGTGGTCTTTAGGATAATTTAAAAGTGTAAACAAAAACAAAAACAGAAAAAAGAAAAGTTCAAAACAAAAATAAACACAAGTATTTTCCGTTTTAAAAAATCTACTTGCTACATGCTTTATCTTGCGTAAAAATTGTGCCTAGATCTTACATTTAAATTATTAGAAAGGGCGCACATTCAAATTTAGCCATGGGCGCCATTTTGCATAGATACGCCACTGGCAAAGAGCAATTTATTTTGACCCTGAACGAGGTTATTGCTCTTCACTTTTGTTTCGCAAATTGTGTTGGATGTCAAACGAAGTTATACATACACCTTGAACTAATTTTATTATACACCTTACACTAAAGCCAGATGACACCTCAGTTCGAACGATCAAAAGTATTATTCCCTGCTTACAGTTCACAATGCATAATTTTAGCAAAAGCAAGGCCAATAGGCACTAAAGAGTCTGTAAACTAAAATAATTTAAGAAGATGGCAAGCGAGATGTCGAAGCAGTGTATTAATACTTGTTTTTTCTCAAAAACGTTGTGATCAGTTAACTTGAAAAAGCACAAGGCTTCTCAAAGGTCACTGTCGTTGCAGGATACATCTCGCTTAAAGAGGAAACGAGAAGAGCAACAGTCGTGATGAATTCAAGCCACGTTTTTCGTAGTTTGCTTCGCTCTGATTCTCGTAATTCCTATTGCTAAGGGAGACGTTTAGATAGGTAGGATGCTATGATATACTGAACACCTAACTCCTTAAGGACCGCAAAGCCACTATAGTGGCCCAAACTTTGTCCAGTCATAACTTGCCGACCAATAGAGCTAGAGAGTTGATCAAACCCTCTAGGGAATCGGCAAGTCTTCGACTTGAGATCGAAAAAAATTTTTTCGGCTTGGATTTTGGGTTCTTAATGTGTTACGTCACAATGAGAGCATGTTTGGGCATTTTGGGCGCCTTTGCCTGGCCCTGGGCGCCAGCCCAATGCGAATATTTTTTCACTCAAAATTTTATTGGATTTGTGACTCGAAAACGAGTCTTCAGAGCCCTTGATTGACTTGCTAGCTCATTGGGAGACAATATTATGGCTGAAAAACCCAGTTTTTGGCAAAAATTTGAAATTTTCAAAAAAGGTGACATTGACCACTTCTGTCCAACTTTGGCCACTCGTGGTTGGCATCCAGTTTGAGCTAGAGAGCTATTCAAACCTACTAAAGACTCGTGAAGTCTTCTATATTAGATTTAAAAAAAAAAACTTTCACAAATTTTTTTGGCCTTTTTGGTCCATGGCCCCATGATTGTAGGATGATTTTCGAATATTCTTATGATGTTATCCGCGGATCCAACGCGCGGATATTGTGCCTCAAAGTTTTATTGGATCCCGGAGTCGAATACGAGTTTTTAGAGCCCTTGGTTGACTTTCTAGCATTTCTGGTTCCAAAGTTGGGCCAGAAAGAGCCAAATCCTTCGCCGATCTGCTAGGTCATTTCAGGGGATTCCCCTAATTAGCTTACCATTAATTGGCTCTAATTTGGGGTCCAGAAACGCTAAAAATCAATAACTGCCCCAAAAAACTCAAATTATGGCCTAAAATCGAAAAAAAATTGTATCAAAAAAATGGCTCTGCAGGTCTTAAAGGGTGGCGTGATGACGTCATCAAAGAATATAAAAATATGCATAAACATCCTCTCATTATGTATACATCAACAGAAAACCCGAACTCCAAATACAGAATATTTATTTTTTATTGCAAACTACATGACTTCACGAGTCTTTAGAGAGTTTGAACGGCTCTCTTCCTCATTCTGACGGCGAGTTATGGTCAGCTACAGTCAGAGGTGGAATTCACCCCAGATTAGCGTTTTTGGGAGCAAAATTTTGAGCATTTTTTGTTTTTGAGCCATAATTTTAGATCCAGATATGCCAGCAAGTCAGTCAAGGGCTCCAAAGACTCGTTTTCAAGTCAAAAAAACATTGAGCGAAAAATTCGCCTTGGTCTGGAGCCTAGGGCCAGGCAAAGTTGGCCTAAAATGTCCCAAACATGCTCTTATTGTGACGTAACACATTAAGAACCCAAAATCCAAGCCGAAAATTTTTGTTTACGATCTCAAGTGGAACACTTTCTGAATCCGTAGAGGGTTTGATCAAGTCTCTAGCTCTATTGGTCGGCAAGTTATGACTGGCCAAAATTTGTCCGTAAAGGGATCCGTGCGTATGCTGAATAAAATTTGAACCATGGCATATAGGTGACTTGTAGACAGCTATAGCTGCACTGTTTCAAAACATTGGAACTTTTTAAAGTGTCCTGCCGCTAGCGAAAACGGCGAGGATCTCTGTTTTTTCGCGCTGTCCATATTGCGGTAAGATTGGAAGTTGATGAAGTTGGAACGCTCGTATTTCTGGAGCCCGTATATGATGACACTGATAGTCTTTTGTTACGTTCTTGCCAAAGCTTGGCTGCTACTTTTAGGATCACGTGGACATTGGTGTCATTGTTATTAGTTCTTTCCAAGCAAAGCAAATTGTGATAACGAGACTCAAGCTTTCGATGTTCGCTGTCACTCATCCTGTGGTTCTGCCGTCGTATAGAACGAGCGTGTACGTTGGCAGAAAGGGGAAATGTTGCCAACCGTCGTAGCTCTTGATCCGGCGAAGGAGGTCGGGTACTTTGAGGAGAACGGTTCTCAGTCGCTCTGGTATTGTCATGGTAATGGTGACTTGACTGCAAGTAAAGCAAGTGCATTTAGCTTCTGTGAATAAGTCCATCGCTGTCGGTTAACTTGATTCGACGTCAGATTGGTTAAATGTAACGGTTAAAGCTGTATACCGCTCATGCCGTTGGTCCAGGCTCGCGACCATGGGCGGGCAACCGTGTAGTGTCCCCTCTAAAATTTTCAAAAACATGCAAGTTGCAATCATTTTGTTCCCTCCGAAAATATAAACTCGTTGCGGACCTTCATTGGTCCGTTTCAAAACACAACAAATTACTACAAAAAATCGTGGATTTGCATAGATTTTGTTATACTAAGACAGGGGTGCACAACCTTGTCGCTATTGCCAACCGCATTACGTTTATTTTTATGAATTACGCCGCCAGTAAGTTCCAAATATTTTTATTTTTGCATTGTTTCTGTTTGGCTTCCACACAATCTGACCTGCTTTCGCACGTCTGTTTGGCTGTCTTTCTACCAAGCAGCGCCGGATTTAGGTGGTGGGGGGCCTGGGGCCCAGATGTGGTGGGAGGCCCCACAGAATCTTTAGGTTGGGGATGATCGATGAAATCACTATAGTATTTCCACATTAATTTTTATGACGTAATCATTTGACGTCATATTTGTTAATGCAACTGTAACAAAACTTTATCATGCAACATGGTATTTGACAAGGATTAGCGATTTGTGAAGCTGTTGCAAAACGAGTCGCTAGAAGCATCGAATCTTTTTTTCAATATTTGCTTGAAAAAAGTTTTGAAAATTTTTTGGAAAAACTTTCTGGGCGATCCTACGTTTTCATCATCTCTAACCGCCAGTCCTCGTTCAGCAATAAATTTTATGACAGAAACCAAACATTGCAGGCAGAGTCAATTTCCGATATTGTTCGCATTGATTGACCTGACTAGCTAGTTCTTTATCAATTCTTCATAGTGATTAATTACATCTGCGACTAAATGTAATCGTGGCATCCATATGTTCCACTGAATGCTCGTGGCTCCTCAGGCGCTCAACAGTGTGCTTCCAGTCGCAGATTCCTTTCCTAAACACCGTTGTTGTCCTTGCCCAAAATGGGCAGATTTTGTGTATTTGCTTATACCGGACTAACTGACAGGTTTAGACGCGCGCGCGGGATTTTGCACAACTCAGCAAGCCTTCTCAAGCGCATCCGATCAGAAAAAAACAATGTGGTGATTTTGGAAAATTTTTTATACGATGAAGAACAAAAGCAATTTTCCAAACAAAAATGTGGGAAGTGCTCTTGGCAAATGAACGAAAAAGTAAAGAAAAATCCAAAAATTCCGCCAATAGACGTCATTGGTGGTCGATTTTAGGTTTGAACAGAACCCCATTTCAAGCTTGTGGTTCTATCTGCAGCAAAAGTAAATTAGTTTAGAGACATGAAATGTTTCTATTTTCATTGCAATTTTCAGCCACAATAAACAACTTTGTCCAAAATGGGCAAATTTTTAACGAAAATCCGAAACATAAGGTAAACCTGCCCAAAATCGGCAAATGCTTTGCGACAATTGCTGGGCAATCAGATTGATCGCGGCACTGCTACTGACTTTCATGTCTTACACAAGGTCAGTCCCGTCGCCACAGGGGGTTTGGTGGGATAAGACCACCCAAACAATGCACCAAGCCCCCCCGAATTGAAATACGAAAACTACAAATTAGTGGAGTTTTGTCAATTTGTACAATGTAAAGGTATTAACAGGGAAACCAAAAACTCACTCTAACCACAACGTGGGGTGATTTTCACCCGAACTCACACTAACCATAATGTCGGGTGATTTTCAACCGAACTCACAATCAACCATAACGTGTGGTGATTTTCTCCTCGGTACCACGTGGCCACCACTCCTGTCCGGGTGGAAATCACCCGGGGTTAGTATTCCAGGGGTGTGAGTAATCTTTGCAGTGCTCCCCATGTTTGCTCCCCATGTTTGGCAGTTGGCACGTGAACCTCGTTTTGTTCTGTTTTGATGGTGGGCAGGTTCCACAGCGTTGTCTGGTCTCAAAGTTCAAGTCCTCAACAAAAAGCTTTGGCCTTTTATCACAAGTGCACGCACAACAAGAAGCAAGCCTTTTTTGGCGAAGCCAGAGTTCTAGAAACTCCAGTTAGGTAAAGAGAAGCACAAGGTTCATCATATCCTCAATAAAATGCTTTGACCTTTCACCACAAGTGCATACGGTGCAGGCCCTGTCTGGCTCCAATTTCTTTCCTCTTGCGGAGAAGGCCTGTTTCTCAATGAAAACCACGAGCTGAGCAGGAGCCATTCGCGCCAAATTGATTTGCGTCGTCAGGGCTTGCACTCGTGTGATCTACTCCCGTGCTGGCGTCGGTCAAAGGTTGCTGGCGTGGCTTACTAGTGAACCTAGATGCACCAACTCCTTTTGCCCATATTGGTCAAGGTTACCTTAGGAGGGATCTCTGTGAAATAATTTTGTTGCACCTCAGGTAACCATGGGTCAATTTGGGCGAATTTTTGTTCCCAATCGAAAACTACAGAACTTGTGCAGATTTAGATATGACTGCGCGAAAGAGCGTCTAAAAAATGCAGCTACTGAGAGAACCAACTTTCTACGTGAACGTTAACTAATTTTTAAGTAGAAGAACCGTTTGCTAAATTGGGCAGAGGTTACCTGAGCAGGGCTAACAAGGAAATGCGCACATTTAGTCGTATCGGCGCACGTCAGTCTACAAGTGAAACATTTAACACAAGTTTGTGAAGGAGAAAAACAAAGCCAGCTTCTGTCAAGTACTTCACCATTGTGGTTCTGGTGACAAATAAGGCTTGTGGTACATTTCTGTGACAAGTTTCCGTCTTTTCTGTGTTGTGGAACATCATGTTTCAAAAATTGCTATTCATCACAATGTCATAAAGAACCTGTTTCCTATTTCAACCAATATTCCCGCATTTTTTCCGGTATATTGGCTAGCCAGAGGGCTCAGAGCGATATCGTTGCCTCCAGTGATAGCGTCAGCCATCTCATCTAACGTATTTATCAATTGTACATCTTGACGTTCTTCTGCTACTGCACTGCTGGTGACACTAGGTCTATTTTCATCGTTACGTAAATCTAAGTCTTTCACAACATGTTCTTCGATTTTCTGTCTGCTTACAGGTTCCACAGAAATGTCTCCGCTGGACTTTACTGCCGCTGTAAAATAGTCACTTGAATGTTTCTTGACTTGGTGGCAACTTCTTCCTCTCTCATTTTTGCCTCTTTTGCTTTTTTAAGTCTTTAAGAACCACATGGATAAGCTCTGCACTTGTTAAATTACGATCCCTCTTCTGTACATGTTTATTTATTAATAAGCTCAATAAGGCTGTCACATTATCATCGCAAAAAGGGAGGACAACTTACGACTGTCACTTACTTAAGTGTATTATCCACATTTAACAAGTCATAAACCAATTAGGCCTATTGACAAGTTTTAAGCATTGAAGTAAAACGTACAGTGTGGACCAGGGGCTCAACCAGCTCTTCATTTCGGTGGGGGCAATTTTCATGAAATTTCATTCGATGACGTCATCGTACTTATCCAACTGTGGTACAACTTTTTCGCAAACGGTCACCTATAATAATAATGTACTTTTGCCCGCAGAGACGAAGAGCACGGTACAGACTATAGAAACACCAACATTCTGCACAACGCTGGTTAATAAAAACAGCATTTTACAACGGCGTTGGAGACTGAATCACCAGTGTCAAGTGAAATTTCTGACTTCACGCCATACACACATGCACAGAGCAACATTCTACATATAAATAACGCTGAGAAAACTCATGATTAGGGCTCAGGGTTTGGTGTTTAGGTAAGTGTGTCGGGTTAGGGTTTATGTTACAGTTAGAAAACGAAAAATAATTGAAGTCTAAGATTAGGTTCAATATTTTTCACTGGTTTTACTTATTCCCGAACTGTAGCTTGTTGTGGGTATCTGACATCTAATCAAAAAGTTTTAACTTACACAACACACATAAACAAGCAATCGCCAAAGTTTATTACTTTACTCTGAGAAGCAAAATTACTGACAAAAAATAATAGGTCAGAATTTTCGCAAAGGTCAGAAATTTTGCTTGACACCGGGCTGCAGAAACTTATTTAACAGAACGTTTTGTAACGGCGTTGGAGGCCGAGCCTCAGGTTTACAGACGAATTCTTAAAACTATTTGTTCAACACTACTGCATACTACGACGCTAATTCCTAAACTGGTCAAGGCCAGGTAAAGTACGAATGCATTGTGACATGCACACCCTCAAACGAAAAAACACTGCAATGTTCGAGCACTCAGTCACAAAGTAAAATGCGGTTGTGGTGTTCAAAGAATAAGGTCGAATATAAACAATCTGACTGCATCAAAGCAGGCAACCATACGTTATTAGACCTTCTGCATCTTTCGAGAAACAAGAACATATTTTTTCTTAATAATGCCTCAAATGTAGGAATGTTACATTGAACCTGACGAGTCATGGCTACTAACACTCGCTCTCCAGGGCAGGGTGCATAGAGCTCTGCATCCAAAATTATAGGCCACACGCAATCTTTGCATGCATAACTTTCTGAAATTCCACCATATTTGTGATCCATACATGGGCGTACAAATGGAACGAAAAAGTACAGTTTTAACTGCATTTGAACATCGGCATTAGGAGGCTCGCAGCTTGTTTGCTGCACACTATTTTTATCACAGTTGTCTCTGAATGTCTTTGTCATCTGAGAGCTCAGTATTCAGTTCAGCTCCCAGATATTTGTTGGTTTTAATAGATTGTAGATTTTAGTGGTTAACAGATTTTAGACTTTTACCACCCAGTTGTCAGTAATGGGATGACTGTGCTTTTTGCACTCTTAGCCTTAAACGTCATACAAACAGTTTTGCTGCAGTTGAAAATACTGTATTTCCATGCGATTCTGCATAAGTCTTACACACTGATAAAAGTTTCCGAAAATGAGAACTTTTCAGTTTTAATCAACACGCAGACCGAACGATCAGGACAGAGTAAAAATTAGTATCCTCATACAAACACCTGCTTCCGTACTCAAATAGTGTAGTCATGGCTTTCGTGTGACAGATGTATATGCTACTACAGTAGTAAACCTGTCAAATTTTCGTCTTGTTTAGCAAATCCGTTCTAGCTCTATTCTTCTGGCATGTGTTTGAATTTCTACCACAAATGAAGATCCCAAACTTCAGGGACAGGCTATGTCAAGGGTGAGGGGATCTTTGAATGCTACCATTTCGGACAAAAGGGAAAAGGTGTCGTGTGTTTTTAGCACATAATGGATCAGGTGTGTTTGGGGCAAAACGGCTTTTTCTGGCATCTATGAATTGTGTGAAAGTTTTTACAAGCACGTTTAAGGCTTTGAGCTTTCAGGGCTTGCACTGGTTGCAAAAGTTAGGGTCTTGTAAAGCGTCATTTGGAGCCAAAGTGGTCTAGTAGATAGGCGGCTTCAACACTTGACTAGCACTCATATAACACATTACTAAACTTTTTTCCTAAGCCGTAGTACTGGGATCAACCCAGAAAGACACTAAAACGTGAAACAGTCCTTACGCTAAATTTAGTTAAAAACTATCAGGTTTCGAAGCGAAAATGCAGCTAAGCAACATTTTTTAAAGAAATGTACTACGTTAATAATGGTGATCCGCTTTGCCCCTAACAAAAATACTAATCAAAAGGTCGTAGAAGAACAAGCGCTTTGTTGTGGCACTAACTGTTATGTCAAGGTTTCTCTAATCAGTTTGAAAGTTTCAGCAATTTGCACGGTTCAACAGTACCGTAGTGCAGTGTTTTTCAAACATTTTGCTGCAGCGGAACCTTCCGTAAATGTTTGTATTCCTCATGGAACCCTATGCAATGATCCAAGTGTCTATATTGCTACAACCGCATACAGCTGTGGTTGGGAATTTCGTCCAGGTAATTTCTGTCTGTTTCGCCGGGACCCCCGGCAGCCACTCGCAGAATCCCGGTTGTAGAACACTGCCCTAATATTATAACGTTTCATGAGGGCAAATTGAGGCCTGTCTAAGAAAAAATAGTGCACGAACAATTGGACAAAAATGCCTTAGAAATACGAACATTTTAAACTATATCTCAAGTTTTGACACTTACAGCATATTTGTGGTCAAAATACCAATCATTTACGAAATTTTCGATCAGATAACCCGTCTCAAGATAAATCCTTAAGGAGATAATTAAGCAGTAGAACAAAGAAAAACTCCAAAAAGGCTTCTTAAAAATGACTACAATATAAAATTTCATCTTTATTTTTTGAAAGTTTCTGCAAAAGTCAAAATTGCTATGCAATGTTTTGAAAATGTCGGGGGGGTGGCAAATGCCCCACTGGTTGCGCGCCTGGTTTGGACGATGTTTCAGTGAAAACACACAAAACAAAATCCTTATTTACTTGTCCTATTTCGCTCATGAATATTTTTTAGTTTCCTTAAATTTCGTTAAAATGTAAAATCGTCTTTGACACTATTATGAAAGTAGTTGCATGAAATATGTTTTAAATCGCACACCAGCTTTAAGAGTGTATAACAGTGTTTTTCAACCGGGGTTCCGCGGAACCCTGAGGTTCCGCGAGTGGCAATCACAGTTCTATGTGGTTGTATCAATATAGATGCTTGGATCACTGCATAGGGTTCCATGAGCAATGCAAACCTTTGCGGACGGTTCCACTGCAGCAAAATCGTAGAAAAGCACTGGTGTAGAAACTGGTTCAATTAGAAAGATTTCTGTTTTTTTAGGTTTGTGGCTGCATCAAGGAAAAAATCATTCCAGATCAGCGTAATGAGCCGTAACTCTGAAGTAAAACTATGCAATCTTTATCAGTTCGCTGAAGCATTCAGTGGTATTGTAAGTTGAAAAATATTTTGCCATCTTTCATCTTCCATCATTTACAATAAATTGCATTTGGATGATGCTCTTTTTGCACGAACTCAAACAAGTTTTGGTATTGGTCAAACAGTTTAGCTTCATCATCAGAAACGTTTCTCTCAAACAGATACTACTCACATGGTTTAATATTTTTCCATTCAGTCGTTTGCAAAGGGAGGAATCTAGGCAAAGTGGCCCTCCCACAAAGCTACGCCACCAGCTTGTATCTTGTTGCAGTGGACTACGGGACAGCTTACTGTATGTAACTACGATATATCATAGCCAGTGGCGAAACTCACGGGGGACAGAGGGGCGAATTGCCCTGTGGCAAGTGTTGTAGTCAATCTTGACCACAACATATTTCAGAGAAGCTCATCACAAGAAACCGAAGGAAGTTCAATAGTATTTCTTCCACAATGGACTAATCCAGATTCCGATGAAGATCAAAATGTGTCAGTAGAGGACGGATATGAAAGTGTGGACTGAATGTTAATATTATGTATAGCAGGACAATGGACAAAACAATGAAAATGACATTATGCATGTTTGCGAAAAGTAACTAATAATACTAACAAGTGTATTTAGCGCTACTAACCCCAATACTAACCAGTGTAGTTAAAATTAGGAACCTTAACAATAACCTGGCAAAGGCAAAACATGGCAAGGGCAAAACACTGACAAAATCATTGAAGCAAAACGGACTCAAGCAGCAGTCTTGGTAAAGGTTTGACAAGACTCCACACAAACGGAAGCAATACAAGTTCAACAATGTGCAAGCAATGGCCAAAGGAAAGCACAATGCATTGTGTTCAAGACAATTGATAAGTAGGAACCATGGAACGTTTGAGAAAACTGCAGGAATGTAACAAAAGAAATATGACTTTTAAAGTATAAGATAAACGTTAACTTAATTAAAGCGTTTAGCACAACTTGTTTTACACCGAGTCTCTCGTGGACAAGGGCACTGAGCTAGGTTACTGAGTCCAGCGGGACACTTCGGCCGTAAAATTGGCGCCCAACGTGGGGCCCGAGGCGCTAAAAATAATATATGGTATGATTTTTAACTGGAAGGCATGAGGCTCGAACCTACGACCCAAGATGTTTTGGACTTAGAAAATTTTAGCAATTTTACAAAAAGAGTACTTAACTTTGAATTACAATTGCTAGCAAACTACAAGTCCCAGACCAGTC
>Ga0210059_1008969_pt1 | contig 15685 bp, 12 predicted proteins | sample Ectturendosymbi2_FD_188042 | JGI IMG/M metagenome (GOLD analysis project Ga0210059, IMG submission 188042) | Ecteinascidia turbinata endosymbiont from Florida, USA - Sample 2 (SPAdes) (version 2) | ecosystem: Host-associated > Tunicates > Ascidians > Unclassified | place: Key West, Florida... | reverse complement strand
CTTTTGCATGTTCAAACCAGTTTGTACTTTCAAACAAGTATGAACATGCAAAAATTCAACTACTGTTGATAAAGCTGAACACTAGAAATCCGGGAAAAAATGTACCTTGAGCTCCAGCGATGTCGATACCTTTGGAGTTCTAGGTACAACTCTAACTAAACTTTGCTAAGTAAAGCTTCTATTTCAGTTACTGACCCAAAAATAAACTGCACAGAAATCTATTCGACCGGGTAAAATTTGAGAATCGGCAAAAAGCAATAACTGCAGAAAACAGCGCATTGAGTATTTAAAAATGCCGAAATCGACATCGCCGGAATTCTAGTGTTGAAAAACACACAGAAATATTAACTAAACCCACTGACGCAAGCAACTTAGTGTTTGAAGTATTATGGAGTGAAAACGCGGATGACATCTTTGTAGTTTTTCGTGAAAATACAGTAAAAGCGATGGAAATTGCATTGTGGCGTAATAAGAACGTATTGTTAGATGTAGAACTATTCCATGCTCGGACTTGGGCTTTTGCCTTTCCTTAAATTGCTCAGTTTAGCCTTTATTCTCTATTCTGTGGCAGCCTCGTTACCCAAAATGTCTTTATTGAAAAAGAGAAAATTTGACAAAGAATGCAGAGTTTTCCAAGACATTTGGTCCGTTTCCCACTTTTTTACGGAGGTGAATAGAAAACCTGTATGTTTGGTGTGTTCACAGCAGGTTTCAGTGGTGAAAGAATATAACATTCAAGTGTTTCGTAAAGGTTGCTCCTTAAATGTGCTAAATCATTTCCAGATAAGCTTGAACTTTTTGCATTGAAGTTATGAAAGCAGTTGGACGTTGTCATTACTTATAACCAGGGTGTTATACATTGGTTACATTGGTCCGGCCCGCTTGAGATTAAATTTGCCTGAAGTGGCCCCTGAACTGAAATGAGTTTGACACTCCTGCTGTAAACAGAAGAATTTTGGAAAATCCTGTGGCTGTGCTCTGAAAACATCATAATAAGGTTAAACACTTGTTAGCTGGTGCTTACTCATAACATGGAACAATGAATAGATGTAGGTGTAATTTATAAGTTGGTAGTCTTGCAGCAAGCTTTAAGGCCAAAATGCATTGCTAAGCCGTTGGTTGCAAATTTTAATGAACATGAGGTATGCAGATCAGAGCTGTTGACTAACGCACAGTTTCTACATGTTTATCTTTTTAAAATGTTGTTACAATATATACATGGTAGTAACTAATTTAATTCACGCATGATGCTGGCATCACAATTTTAAGCAATAAAACTAAAAAAAACTTCAAAATGTTGAAAATACGCAATAATACTGAATGGAAGTAGAACTAACTTAGCTTATTTGCCTAGTTTGTCTTCAGACACATTTAATTTAAAAGATATGGATGAATGCTAAGACAGTTTTCCTGGCTACCATTGAAAACAAAGATCAAAAGTAGTGTCTTGTTTAAAATTCTTAGCAATGAAAAACATCTAGTATTGATAAATTGATTTATGGAAAATCCAAGAAGTGCACTTTGTCAAGACAAGATGCCGAAAACAAGGAAGTGTACAATTACAACAATTTTATAATTACTTTGATAAAAAAGTTTATGACAACATGAATGAGTACTGTGCAAAATGCCTTGCACCGAACATGAAAACAAAACTGGAAAATATCTCATCAGTATATGATTTCTTTTCTAAATAATTGTCATGTTACAAGTTTGCATCATTTGCACATAGATTGTTTATTGTTGCGATCGGAAAGCCCGAGCGGCATATGCTCAAAGCTTCACACTGTGGCAGGAAGCAGCAATAGAGTTCACGCGCTGCGATCACTCTACGCGTACGCTAATCATAATGTTCAATCGTTCACACGTTAATATCAGCAAAGCTTCCACACCACGATCACTCTATTATTGCTTGTTCGCACCACATATATATATTGTTGTTCTTCACGCACATCTCGTTCGTGGTGAATCACACAATCAACGCAACGCCAACGGATAGGTTGCAACAACATCCCCTCCATTTTACAACAAACCGCACCGATTGCACGTTCTTTTTGTGAAGGCTTCACACAACACAACCTCCACATCCTGGTCACAGCACCATTTTGTTGCGATCGGAAGCCTGAGCAGCAAGTGCGCAAAGTTTCACACTGTGGCAGCAAGCAACAATAGAGATCATGCGTCGCAATCTCTCTCATTATTGCTTGTTCGCGCCACGTATATATATTGTTCTTTGCACACGTCCCGTTCATGGTGAATCACACATTCAACGCAACGCCACTGGAGAGGTTGCAACACTATTCTTATCTATTTAGCACAAGGAATGAACATGAGTAACATATATTGCCTTGAAAACAATCTATTGCCTTGAAAAGATACTTAAAACTTTTTTTGGACTGGCATTTCCAGTGTGATAAGATTAACTGATGCAATATTAGTGGAAAGCCTTTTTACATGGTCACTCAAAGACTGTCTTCAATTGTACAAAAGCTTAGCGTTTAGCTGTACATAACTTTCAAAATATAGAAATAAACAACTTGTATATAGGTCCACACATAATTATTAGAACCAATGTTTTAATTTACAGAGATATCCCTGTGTTAAAATGCTTGTTCTAATCAACATGTGTAATATGACAATAAACCTGCTGATAAATGGCAAGCACTTCGCCATAACATCTTTATCTGAAATAGTCAAGCACCATTATAAATCTATACATATATATATTCCTTACTGTTCCGAAAAGCCAAACTTTTGATTCTTTTGGTTGGCATATAACCATAACCAGCAATACCTCACCAGCCAATAGAGGTAGACAGAGTGAGAGCATTTACTTCAACCATCCCAGTGTTACACACTAAAATCAGACTTTTTGATTAACTGGGCAAGAGGTTCTTAAACTTTTTCAGTTGCTCCCCTTTAGCATTAATCATTGTTATTCACACCTCACCTAACCTCCAAATCAAACACAAAAAGCATAACAACAATTATTTGCCATTATCCTGCCTTTTAACAATATGTCGCTGCCATACTACCACTGGATAAGCTTTGATCAACTAATATCTGAGTCAGGCTAACAAAATGAAACACACTGCATAAACTTGCTGGAGACAAGCAGCTGGTATGAAGTTCAAATATGGAATGTTAGGCATGGAGGCACGGCTGTCGCAAACACAAGAATGCAGACCACGCAATCATGAATGCAGGCAATTAGGAGAAGCAGCAGTGCTGTTTATAATTACCACACCCAGCAAGCAGCTCTTTCCCTCTGTCAGCTGGCGTGTTGTAGCCGGTTGTGTTTCAGCCAAACTGGCCAAAATTTCGTTTTTTTGGGACCTCAAGGAATACATATTATTTGGGAGATGGCTACTAGCACCAGACCAAAGACTGAACTTGTTGCAATGGTTGAAGTAAATGCTCTCACTCTAGGAATACTACAAACATCACTCAACGGTCATGGATTGATCACTCAACCATTCAGTTGAGTGGCAAACTGTACTATTAAGCTGACTAAAATAAAGACATTTTGTCACCTGGAACCATGCACTGTTTCACCAGGTTTTGGAAATCTTGGTGTGTATGTTATAAGGTCCATGTTGCAGGATCCAACAACCGCAACATCTATAAAATATACATTTGCATTAGGTTTAGAGTGACAATAACTTTATATAACTAAACCTAATTACATCATACAAGACACTATACAACCACTACTTATGATTGCAATTTTTTCTTTCTGAATCTGCAAAAAATACGTACAAATTCAATCAGCTCACACAGCATAATGAAACATTTTTATTTGCATGCAATGTATGAATTATGCAAAGTAAGTGCTGTATTACATTATGAACTAAAGCATCAATTTGAAAAAAAATCCCTTGTATGAAGTATGTAAAGCACATTGTGTTCATAAAAACACATAGCAAGGGCACAACTTGCAAAAAATGTCAGCTCAGTTTTCACATATCCACCAGTGAACTTATAGTTATGCTCACAAGTTCTAAGCCATATTCACAGCATTTAAACCTTTCAGCAGTTGTACCTATTGTCACTGATGCTAGGTACTGTTGCAATCGGAAATCCCGAGCGGCATATGCGCAGAGCTTTGCACCGTGGCAGCAAGCAACAATAGAGATCACCCGACGAGATCACTCTATTATTGCTTGTTCGCGCCACATACATAATGGTGTTATTCTTCACGCACATCCCGTTCGTGGTGAATCACACAATCAATGCAACACCAGCGGAGAGGTTGCAATAGCACACATCAAACAACTTTATTTCTCAAAATACAATGAAGCATTACGAAGATAATGGTTAAGATTTATTTTATTAACTGCAGAGATGAAAAAAGGTGTGTTAGAAGTAAATTGGAAGCTAGAGTCTACAGAAGTTCTTGCTATTATATGATGTGCATCAATGACCAGTGAACAGATAGCAGAAATTTGACAGATGTGTTGTTATTTCCGTACGGCCTATAATGAATTTTAATAAGCATTATTATTACGACTGAAAATTTATGCAATATTAGTATTGCAAAACCAGACACCGCCAAGATGGCAGAGTGAATCAACGTTTATCTCTAAAGTGGTAGATTCAAGTTCAATTCCAGAGTCAGGTGAAACCAAAGACTTTAATATTGGTATTCACAGTTACCCTAATTGACGTTCAGAATTAAACTGGCAGTGTGAAGAAATCCGCTAAAAGTGCTAGATATTGGCAGGGGCAGCTTGACTTGAAAACCACATAGTTACTTTGCAGTCTCCTGACCGAGGCCACTCGACAAATAAAGTACAAAAACTCTAAAACCAAGCAATTTAATTTATAATCCTCCGAAATTGACACTCATATTCTCTGGAATTGGCGCTCCTGTCTGCCACAGCATCTTCCTATCCCATGCTAATTCAGAAATAAGAATGCATCGATCAATACCGTACCTTAATAAGTTGAAACATTTAAATCACCTTTTGTTTGCATGCACTTGTGTTGACAAAAGAATGAAAAAGAAATTCACAGTGTTTCAACAAATATAAATGTTTATATATCAAAAAAACAAAAGTCTTTGGTTTCACCTGACTTCGGAATTGAACTTAATCTACCACTTAGAGATAAACGTTGATTCACTCTGCCATCTTGGCGGTGTTTGGTTTCGCAATACTAATATTGCATAAATTTTCAGTCATCATAATAATGCTTATGAAAATTCATAGGCCGTACGGAGATAACCAAACATCTGTCAAGTGTCTGCTATCTGTTCACTGGTCATTGATGCACATCATATAATAACAAGAACTTCTGTAGACTCAAGGTTCTGATTTACTTCTAACACACCCTTTTTTGTCAACTCTGCAGTTATAAAAATAAATCTTAATCATTATCTTCGTAATGGTTTGTTGTATTTTGGGACAAAAAGTTGTTTAACGTGGGCTTTTTCTTCATTGTGCTCAGGAATTACAACCTACTTTGTACAAACTTTGTCAAATTTTTCCTCTGTGAAAACACTGAGGAACCATTCATGAATTTGTATGGCAAACTTGCCATATCGTAATGAATATGTGAAAAAATTTTCAACGCAAATTTTCACTGCGGTCATGAGTAATCGAGGTGACAAAGGTACCCCACTTTTCTAGTTTTTTCATTTCATGCCAAGTTTGGCCCAAGATATCTCACAAACATTTTGATATCTTGCAATAAAATTTTCTTAGGTCAAAGATAATTTTATCAGCAACAATTCTTCGAAATATGAGTGAAAACTATCAAGAAATAAAACCATAGCGAGATTTGAAAAATTTTGAAAATTTGTAGCAAGATCTAGAAACAGTCAACTTTGGGGGTCCATGACCTTTGACAATCACAATGAAGATAATATTATTTTTTCAATATTTGGCAAAGTTACTAGCATCCCTGAAAAATTGGGGTTGTTCACTAATGTAGTTTGGCAGTAATAAGGCTTTAAACATGGCCAAATATGAACAAATTGTGCCCCCCAAACTAAAAAGCTTTATAATCATGCCATTTCTTGACAGATTTCATTCAAATTTTGCAGATGTTCATCATATGGGGTAATGACAATTTGAGTAAAATTTCAGGAAAATTGGAGAGGGTGCCTTGACCACTTCCTGAGAATTGACACGGTATGGCCCCCAGGTTTGCCGTAACCTTTTGAAGAATTAACCGACTGGACTTCACTTTTATGGCTTTGCGATGATTCAGACTTACACATATCTGTTTTCAAGTAACTATTTGTATGCGTTGGCTATTTTTTGCCAGCCGGTAAACAGCTGTGTTTTTGCTGTTATGTGTGAGGTGTTTGTGATAACAGCACATTCGAAATGCAATAAGACGTTAAAGTTTGCAAGTATTTATAATCCGAACAGCAAGCCAAATACTTGCTTGCAAAGAATGCGACAACTTTGAATTGACAAGCTATGTCGCTATAAATATAGAGATTGATGGTGACAAATGTTTTACTAATTCATGATGTTGCGCGTATCTTTGATGCATTAGTTTCTGCCGGCGATAATTTGACTTATGTTGTGTGTTTAGCTGTTGTTATTCATTATTCTGATAGGTAGTTAAACAACTCTACGCGTAACCTGCAGTCACCACGATTTTGAAGTGACATGATGATTAGCGTCGTATTGAAAACCTTTTGAATTTCCGGCAGGCTTTTTATTCTCCACCGGGCGAAAGCCTACGAAGAAAGCGAGCCCGTTTATTCTGGCAAAGCAGAAAACGTGGAATCGCCGAAAACTGCTTGATTTTCAGCACCTTCTCCGCTAAGTATTTGAATAAGTGAGTTGGCAAGCCGTTTTGACTCAAATTCATGTTAGTATGTCGATATCGAGTTGGTGTTGCGGTATAAACTACTAAGTTGTGTGTTAATTCCATCCAAAATCGTTAATTCGAAGCGGAATGGGACTATTTGCCGCCGAGCTGTTTTGGTTCTGAGCTGCTAACGTGTTTTCTTGATGGATCTTCCTTTCATTTTCTCTTTGAGCCGGTACCAGAAGTGGATAAAAAGAATTTTAGCGAGAGGTATCAACCAACATTTTCCCAAAATGGTATCTATGCCTTTTTAACAAATGTAAAAGCAATCATCTTAGCATCACGTCCTGTACTTTAATTACAGCATGGGCAATTACAAGCTGATGCGATCGGAAATCCCGAGCGGCATGTGCGCAAACGCAAAGCTTCGCACTGTGGCAGCAAGCGACAATAGAGATGCTCGCAAATCTCTCTTTCTATTGCTTGCTCGCGTTACATGCATAATGGTGTTATTCTTCACGCACATCCCGTTCGTGGTGAATCACACAATCAACGCAACGCCACCGGAGAGGTTGCAACAAAGCTATTGGTTTTCTGTATGCTTTCGAGAAATTAGTCGACTGGGCTCTGCTTTCATCTTTTGCGACGATTCAAACTTGCAGCATATCTGTATTCAAGTAACGACTCACCACATGTGAGACAAGTAAGGAATCTCTCTACAAAATTTTAATAGGAAATCGATTTCACGAAGCACTACGCATCGTCAGTCCTTGCTGACCATCCTAGCTCAGTAACTTAAGTAAGATACACCTCGTCGCTGCAACGGCGGCGCCACGTCCTTATTCAAGGACTGACGGTGTGTAGTGTTATACGTGAATCGATTTCGTAGTAAAAATTGTAGATAATTTCCTTGTTTGTCTCATATGTGAAGAACAGAATGGGCGTGATGCTTTATTTTTTTTTTTTTTTAATAAAATAGGCGGGCGAAAGGTCAAAAACAATCGCCAGAAGATCGAGTTTATCTGATTGATTTGAAACCTGGTGGCAAATGCTACGCAACAACATGAGTAGCAAAAAGAACAGACTTGTATCACTTCCGGTACATGAACTTCCACTTTGACTATCTGGTGTAACATGACCAGGCTGGCTACGTTGTCGCCATCTTGAATGTGGTGTGGAATTGAGGGTATACCCTCAGTGGTTAAAATACTTGTCCAAAGCACCTTTCTTTTTCCGCTTCGGTCTATTTTTGATTTAAGTTTAGGCCTCTTTTGGCTGCCACTTAATACTTTCGGCCTGTGTCTCTTGGTCTTTGATTCATAATATTTAGCTTAGTTACAAACAAAATATTTTCCTAAATCAATCGCCCTAATTCGACCTATACACAAGCAGCTTCAATAGAAAGTGTAAGTTTGCTTTGGTAAGTGGACGGAGCGCGGGGCCCGATTGGAAGAAATCGGTCAAATCGGCCTAAATCCGGCCCTGATTTTTTGGTAATTATAAGTAACAAAGAAAAATGGATGTTACCTGCAACTGTTTTACATCATGTGGATTGATTTAGCAACTTTTAGCGATAGTACAGTCGGCCATATTTATGCGCATAGGAGTGGCGAAAATTTGTCCATCAGTTAATAAGCCCACCCGCTATAAGTCCAAAATCATCCGGTGGTGGGCTTAATGAGGGAGGACTACTGTGCCACGAAATGAATCCACATGCAAATTTCAAATAACATTGTAAATTGGCCAAAAAGTATTAATTAGGTTTTGATGGGAATCTGGGTTATCGCCTGGATCCAGAAACCACCTCACCACTTATTGCAGACCTTTTGTCCACTACGCATGTTAAAGATTGTGTTCCGCAATAGTTCACTTTATCCAAATCAATTGTCTTTATCTTGTCTGCTATGGCTTATCAGCACGCGCTGACCGCATTGGTGACAACACCAATTTCTGTAGCATAATAGAACTGTTGCATGACCCCAAAAACAGCAGTTGTTAGCAGAGAAGCATTCAGGCGTTTGATAACGCCTCAGCAAAGAAAAACGAAAACTAAAAGTTAACTGGACTTCTATACATAAAAAAGCTACAGTTTTCTTGGGTACTTCATGCGCATTTTCAATTATTGTGCAGTTTAGCAAGATTCGATTATGATTATGCAAACCACAAGGTGTGCTCCAGCCATTCCAGCTGCACGCTTTCTATGCTCGACTGCTCGTATTTGACAAGACATCAGCGCAGTCTCATTTTGCAGTGGCAAATGCTCTGCCGCAATGATGAGTGTGTTTTACTCCCTTGTGTTAATGCGCAGCCTGATATTTTTGCGGTATATGAACACCTATGTCGTAACGTTAAGTTTATATTCCTCTGATACCCTAACTTCAAGGGCTGATAGTTTATATTCAATGCAATAAGAAATAAGGGGAGTGCGTGTAGAAGAGTATGCACATTATGTCAAAAAATTCGCCAAAACGTTGGTTTGGAAATATGCATATGATGTCAAATTGTGAAGTCACAAACAACACACACCAAATGCAAATTACCGCCATATGCCACTGAATGAAATACCCCATAAATTTTTTTGCGTACGTCACTGGTTTCGGGGGTCTACAGAAAATTATATACTTTCATTGGGGGTCAACGTGCAGAAAAGTTTGAGAACCACTGATCAAGTACATTGTTTCTCAACCTTTTTCCTCACTTGGCCCGGATGACGTCTCCTAAAATTGCGTAGTCCACTACCTTGTCACGCATAACAAGCACGTCATTCTGAAGTAGCAATTTATTGTTAGGCCCGCTCAAAAACTGCACTATGGCCCACTGGTTGAGAAACGCTGCTCAGGCGCAGTGCTACCCATGCTTCTTAACTCCGCGTACTGGCTGCACGTTTTCTTGTAATGCCGTATACTTGCAATCTAGTTTTAGTATCATTTTTCAATTGGAGTTAGCTGCTATTTTTTGAAGTTTTCACAACTATAACATGCTTTTTGTTTTGTAACAAACAATAATACAAATGATTTATTAATGGAAAGTATAGGCCTACTTCTTTTTTATCAAAATTTTTCTAGTTGCGGCTTGATGAAGGACAAGACGAGCATGAATATCTCATGCGTTTGTGCTCTTGCTTTCTTTATATAATGCTCATCGTCGAAAAGTCAGTCTCGCACAAAAATGTGGAAGCAGCTTTTTCAATTTTTAGCCATGTCACTTAGCTTCCACGCTTTCACTCTGATCCAGAAAAATGCGGGTGAAGTGAATAGGTGCAACAATTTATCGTTTAATATAACGCTTAAATGCAAGTCTTCTATATTTGATGCAAGTGGATTTCTGATCCATTCGTTTTTCCTTCGAGTAACATCTTCTAGAAAGTAGGGTTGGAAACGTTCTGCCGAATTCACCAAGTGCTCGTTGATGATGTTTGTAATTAACATATCATGTTAAATTTCCCCTGTAATGCTAACTTGAATTGTGGGGTCATCATTTGAAATGCGAAATCTTCCATGTTTTTAGCTTTGGTTTTGGCACGTCCATTTCATCTGTTACAGTAAAACACGAAGCATTTCTTCCTTGTGTTGATGTGTCTGAGATCATTTAAAATGGCAAAAAGTACCAGTCAGCCTATGAACAGCTTTAAATAGTTGACCACGTTCTGTTTATTTACGCTGCAAAAACACGCGTAACTCATTTCGTCGTTCATTACTCTTGACAAGACTTGCCCTCCCCACAGCTAACGCACACATGGAATGAAATAAGTGCACAGTGATCAGCTTGGATTATGTCATATAATGTGGTGAATAAACTTAATCAAAGTGCGTCTCCTTTTATGCAGGTCATAATGTCGTACTTGTCATAATGTCGTATCCCAGCGAGCACGTTGTTTAACTCCGCTGACAGCTTTTTAAGATGCGACTCATAATGCCAACAGCACGACAGCTTATTCGATTGGACTTTACTGCGGCGTTTGCCGTACCATTTAAATGTGATATCGCCAAGCATGTGAATATTCCCAGTCACGCAGCAGTAAAGTAGTCGAAGGGACAGCAGGCAACGCTGAACGACCTGCCGCTGCCTTTTAGAGCAACAACTAGCTGAAAAGCAGTAGTGTACCGACACTCGGTCGCACACGTCCCTGTACGGGTACTGTAGTTCAGTGCGTGTGTGTGTTCGCGCAAGGAAGCTCATTACCAATGGCGTAACTGACAGCGGGGTAAGGGGGCGAACCTTCCCCCGGCAAGTTGAATGTAAAAATCGGCCCCCACTTGGCTTATATTTTCGGTATTAATATTTGTTTGCGTTTTTCGTAGTGTTTTCCGTTTGGTTCGGGTATTAGTAAAGACATCCACACCCATATTCACTATCATTTCTCAACTGTTTTCTGATTGTTGGCTAGTGGGTCGCTTATGGTGGCCAGTGGGCCTCCCTTAGCTAAGTTTCCCCCCTGGCTCAAACCTCTAGTTACGACACTTCTTATTACTGCTCCTCACGGCTGGATGTTGGAGGGTATTTTTGGCGATGCAAAACAGCGTGTTACTGGGTCTTTCCTTTCTGTCAATAGCTTTTGATCCAGAATGCCGAAAGGAAAGTTCTGTTCTGGTCTGGACCGGGTCATTGACAAAGAGCTGTCAAGTAAATGTACCTGACTTGTTTAAAGCTTCACTGACAAGCAAATCGACGCGTACGACCGGCTATTAAATGAGCCAAGCAACGAATGGGACATTTATTACTGGATGGTCGGCACTGCTCCTGTACCTGCGGAATACGAAAGCGATATTATGACCATGCTGCAAGAGCACTGCAGGTCAGTAACCACGTCACGACTACAGAGCGTGGTCTGCAAGAGGCGCCACGCTTAAAATAATAGAAACGTTGCAAAATCATTTGGTTGCAACAGCTGGGGCTGATCAACGATGGTGTACTGTATATCTGATCTCACTAAACTTGCATTCACACTATGTAGTATCAGTACAACACGTGATTTGTTTAAAGCAGCTATGTCCAACCGAAGTGCATTGCTGAGCCAAAAGTGAAGTCAATCTCTTAATGAGGGCCGCACATTGAATGACTTGCGTTGTCCTCAACAAACTACGATTTAGCTCAAGTTACTGAAAGCGTTTGAATCCTAATCAATGATAACGACTTTTTGGCACCTCTAATATCTCCATAACTATGATGCCATAGGCAAGTTTTAGAGTGCCAGTGGAACCACAAAATAGAACTCAGTTTAGTGCAAATGGAACAAAAGGGGTAGAAATCAGAAAATTAGAAATGAGTTTTGCACCTCACTGGACATACGGGAATCTGCCAGTTCGCAATTCAGACGTGATAGAGTGGCGCTGAGGGACACTGCATCAAAATGTCAAATTTAAGATGATCAAAATGAAGCACGTTGTCATTAATATATTGTACATACACAACAACGAAACTTTCAGCTGGGCCTCATGCGGTCCGCGGGTTGGACACAGCAGGTGTGAAGATACATTGGTGATAATGCGAAGACGTTTAAGCGTTGTTTGCGGAGTGGGCATGCTGCTGTGGCATGACCATGTCTATTGCGTTGACACTGTCGTCTTCGCCATTGAAAAAACGTATATCTCGCAACTATTTTTCGAAGTCGTCTTTCCTTTTTGATACATTTTGGAAGCAGGTTTATGCAAACTGCTTCCACACAGTACGCTCTCGAAACCGCCCGCGACTGCACAGAAAAGGGCTCTGTTTTCTCTTCACATGTAAAAACAACAAAACTCTTGTTTCGGATTCCTCGATCGTAGCGTTACGACTGTCGTTGACTTCTGGCGCAAAAGCAACCTGAACGCTCTGTGCGTTGTTTTGAAGCAATATCGTGCCTTGCAGCTTACTACTTCTGCAATGAAAAAGGTCCCGTGTTGGGCACCCTTAAGCGGAAAGTTTGGTGGTGGAACGGTTGTGAAGTGATTTTTAAAAATATGATCGCATGTGTTTTGACAAAATCAATACTTAATTTCTTACCGACAGGCGAGTTGCGGTAAAACAGACGAGTAGTTCCTAACACGGCTGCGGAATCGTAAGGAGTCGGAGTTTATTGGGTGTGGTCGGATTCCTAACAACACTGGGAGTCTGATTTTTTGTCCGAATGACATGGTGGAGCTCCCATCTAGGCGTACTATCAACATCGTGATTGATTGATTGTGTGACGTCACCAGTGATCATTCAACTTTGAAATGTGTTTTTTTGCACAATTGAAAGTACAGATGTACTCGGCGTTGATTTTACCGAAGATATTTATATATTTTCTCGTTACCACTTGCTGCAAAAGATACATCATAGCTTTCTATGAAGCAAACCCGCGGCAAAACTTGCAATTTGCGTATAAACGCAATTGGTAACTATTTTTAAGTAATGCCGGTAAGTTATAAACCATAAAAGCATTCCAACAGTGAGCTCGTCCTATCCGTTCGCAAAACTTCTGCCCTTACATACTGGGCGCAAACCGATTGTGTGAGTAACATGTATTTGGAACCAGGGTTTTGGGGCCGGGGTCGCAAGGATTCGGAGGTTTTTGGATGGAGTCGGATTCCTAAGAACAGTCGGAGTCGGATTGTTTATCCGACTCTGGAAGTCCAATTTAATCATTGTTCACATCACACTCCTAGGTTGGGAGTTGTAACTCGTGCCTGTCGAAATGGTGCAATTTCTTTTGTTGAAGCAGAGAATTTTGCTGTGTACCACGCTTTCCATTCATTGCTAGTTGCTACAAAATTGTTAACAGCTAAACTTCACTCATGTTATGCTAAGGAATCGTGAGTCGGAAATTTTGGAAAGGTCGGAGTTGGTCATTTTAACTCCGACTGCGCAACTGTGTTGGATCTGCTCAACGCAAGTCACTCATGCATTTTTAAGCATTGCTGCACACGCGACTGTCCTAAGATTCCGTGCTGTCCACAAACATTTCATTGGTTTGACTGTTTAATATGACGTCATCAGCGCAAGACGGAGCGACACGTGTAAAGTATGACGCAACAAGGTTGAGATAAAAATAAGCTTGCCTTACCGACAAACTCTAGCACTCGGGAAAATTTTGAAGGTGGTTTACTTTATAACGAAAAAAGCAAAATGCATCAAAACAGTGGGCGTCTGGACCCCCTACCACTTTGTTCCGCCGGCCCTAGGTTTATCGGTTAGTTTGAAGGATATCGAGGATTAGTTTCAGTAGTGTCGGTTGACTGAAGTCACCTTATAGGCCTATAGGTTGTTCATCCGCGACGTACGTATTAGTTGCGTCACCGTCAGTTGTTCAGCGAAAGCAGAGGTGCTTTATGGGGGTGCAATCTCGCCCAACTGTGTGGGGGTTAAAAATATAGGACCAGATTGCCAAACAGGGCGCAATGCTTTAGAGTTAAGAAAGTGATTTCCCCGACGGACCCGTATTTTTTTTTTTTTTGCAGAAACCAGAATAAAGAAGAACGTTTCGTGCAGCCGCCGCTCAACTACCAACCAGTTTCCGAATGACGAAGTCCAGCTCAGTCCATCTCATCCTGCCGGCTGCGAAATATATCGTGGCCGGAAAAACTTCGTTTCGTTGCGAGAATTATGTCCCGGCCAGTCAGCTATTTGTCAAATCTCACGTAAAGTGCATACAATTTCCTGGTGTCACGTGCTTGACCGTATATGGTTAAGCCTTTCACTTCTCCAATAACTACACGAAGAGAGCATCTGTCGGAACCGACCAGCGCGACAACTTCCAAGCCACGTTTTCGTCCAATTCAGCAGTTGCATTTGCAAACAACGCTGATGATTTGACTTGTTCACCTGCAGCGCTTCTGCTAGACTGCTGGAAATTTACCATTTAATTCGGAAATCTGGCCGTTAGCTGGTTAAAAACTGTACAGTTGAGTCGTCTAAAAAGCCGTCGTTGTTTTTGCATGCAACAGTCATGCTTTTCTTTTTTTTAACTTATCCTCACGTGTCTGCGCTGGCCAGTACGCGCTACTTCCTCCGTCTGGGAAAGTAACATCATGTTACCCGGTGTAGTACGGCACTAAACGTAAACGAATTACGATAGAAAGTGAGCTTTAATGTGACATGTGGTGTTCAGAAAATGTACCTCAAATAATTTAAAAAATTTCATTTTTAACGTGATGTCGTTCTTCACCTGTTGCTATGAAGTAGTGGCAAGGAGTCATTATTAGAAAGAATTTGTTTACTTTTGTCTAAGTTATTTTGATAGGAACTTTAATAAAAGTTGATAAACTCCAGCTTCATGTGTTGTAGAAGTCAAGTCAATGTATTCCAGTGAGCGAATAGCTTGTGTCCGTTACCTGGCAACTGACAAGTATCAATATCGTGAAATAACATCGTACTTCACTGCTGGCAGTGTCGAATTCAAACTCGTTGATTGCGAGTGCGCCAGTGCCCGTTTCCTTGCGTATCAACGCGTCGCAATTACGAGGAAAGTCACGGAAACTTCGCAGCGAATGTACAATTCACAACATTCCCAGCATGTCTACATGGATGTTGCCAATGTTACATCGAGACCAGTGGTTCTCAACCTTTTTTGGCTCATGGACCATCTTTTGAAAAAATATCCGATGGACCACTTGTCTGTGCTGACACCTCATGAGCATTCATAATTGTATTGCGCTGAAGTCAGTCGACTCAAAGGGCATGTTTAGTCTTAGTCCTGGTACTCTCTGTGGACCACTAGAAATTTCCGATGGGCCACCGGTGGTCCATTTGGACCACGTTCAGAGTCATTGATCTAGACCAGCTATGTCCAACCCGCGGCCCAGTTTAGGTTTCCACTGCGCCATGAGTAGCCAACATACTGTAGCAGGCATAAAGCCTACTACATCTAAAATAAAGTATTACAAAACAAAACAATATTCAACAATCAAGAAGACTGGATTTACCACCAACACTAAGAGGACAAAGAAATACTGATGAACAT
>Ga0210059_1008968_pt1 | contig 15685 bp, 13 predicted proteins | sample Ectturendosymbi2_FD_188042 | JGI IMG/M metagenome (GOLD analysis project Ga0210059, IMG submission 188042) | Ecteinascidia turbinata endosymbiont from Florida, USA - Sample 2 (SPAdes) (version 2) | ecosystem: Host-associated > Tunicates > Ascidians > Unclassified | place: Key West, Florida... | reverse complement strand
TTGAAAAAATAATCTGATTCAACCGCTTTCACACATTCGTTCTCAGGTTACATGTGAATCGTGCTAGTGACCATCAGATGTGGAAGGTGGTGGTAGTGGTGGTGGGGGAGCGGCACTTTTCGACTCGCCCTGGGACGGCGCTTCCTTCATGTCGCGGCCCTGGTGGTTGCCACGGAAAGCACATCCAATCCACGGTCCCAACTCTTTCACAAGTAATGACAAAAAATAAAACTCTCCCGCTAACTATGCTAGTTATGTAGCCGTACATGCATGCGTAGGCTATGCAAAGAAGGCAGAAAAAATAGGAAAAGTAATGATGAGAAGGGTGGCGATTAAGCACTGAAAGCAAGACTCATAATCGAGAATTAAAAACAAGACCCATTTCAGTTTGTGAGTATTGATTGTGATATTCCTTAGGTTATAGTTATAATAAGCGTGATGCATGATTTTCTTTCATTTTATATTATTGTAAGAAAATGTGAGGAGTGGAACGAGGAAAGCATTTGTATGATCGGCCCTGACAGTTAGCATCGCTACGCCACTACAGAGGAACATGCGGTGGGATATTACCTCGCTGGTTCAAACTGCGAAGGCTCATTCGTGCCAAAAAGTCTATTACTCCAATGGGCCTAAATATTTTTTGCTTTGCGTCAACAGGGGAACCACGGGCAACATTTTTAAAACTTATTTTAGACTGAGTGAGCAAGTTTGGATGGATGAAACAAGTTACAATTTTGGTTTTCAAATTTCAAAGTAGTGCTTTCGTTTTTTAAATCTCTAAATTTATCACCTCTTAATTCTAAATATTTGTAGAATTCTAAACCAATTTCTTTTCGTGTGAGGAGAAAAGGCCTAGGAAAGGTCAGGCCCGTCGCCAGGATTTAGCAGCAGAGGGGCCAAAAACCAGAAGGAAGGGCCAAAAAGCAGAAGGGGGAGCCACATTTAAAAAATACTGTATTGGATGTATGCAGCAACCAGGGGGCCAAACGTGAAATGGGGGGGCACATATTTCAAATGGGGGGGCGGGCACCACTGGCCCCCCGCTGGTGACGGCCCTGGGAAAGCTGCAGGTAACGTGACAAAAAATTGCAAAGCTTTGTCAGTCAAAATACGCGAAATATGTGGGAAAGAAATTTGAGTGTCAGTGCAGAATATTAGCTTATTGCCTAGAGTTAAAAGAAAAAGAATGCAGTGAAACAGGTGATTGGTAGATAGAAAAAAAATATGTGCTCTTGTGCAGTGGCGGCTCGTGGTGAAAATGGCCGGGAGGGCTGCGAAACTTCATCTCTGGTTGAACATACAGGATTGTCGCGTTTCCACTCACTCCAGCAGTCCTAAACTTATCACACTGGTAATTTTCACTTCGCTTCGCATGTGAGGATTGACTGGGTTTGAACAAGGAAAGAGTTGAGCAAATTGTTCGGAATAGACGATGCATTAGCAGCATTGGTATTTTGAGAAGTTTTCAACGTTCGAGGAAGCCGAGACAGTGTTTGTGGATGTTGGAGCAGTTGTAACCAGGACATCGTTCTTACTTCGAGACATTCCCGAAGTCAAAGCGCCTGGCAATGAAGCACGTGGTTCTCCTGATGTTGCGGAACCGTGCGCTGCGGTAGTCAGCATGGTGGAAGTATTTTGTGTCCTCTGGTTCTCAAATGTTGTACCGAAGGGTACGTTAGTGTTATCTGTGCCGCGAATGAACTGGCAATCCATACTGTGCCAGTGTGATGAAAGAGGATCATCACCCGGCGACCAATTTTCCACTGTTTGAGAACAACTGAATTATTTCACTCGATCTTTGTATCCAGTGTGGAAAAAAACTCCGGCAGCCAACTGACATGGATTTGCAGGGGAATGTTCAGGTAATTTCTCGAAGGTCGACAAACGGTAAACTTCTTGGCATGGGTCACCTGGCTTAATATAAACGCTGTGTTGTCCTGGTGGGTCTCTACTAGAAAGGGCAAACATACCATCTCTAACCCTCAGCGATTTTTTTTCGAAACTACTATCATTGCGGAGGGATTTCCCCTTAAGCAAGAGCGTAGTTACTAGTTACACAGTCAACAGTTCTTTGTAGCCTTTACGGCGCACCGGGTCTTAGGAGCTGACAGCTTGCCGCATTGTTTTTCAAGGTGTATTTTCTTCAGTTCTGCGCAGACTCTTCATCAGAAAACTACTTTGAAACTCACAGTTAGAATTCTAGCAGAAGGTTCATAGGATAAACAAGTTATAGCACACACCGGAATTATCAGTTGGTACGCGTAGCCTAAGTAAAATAATGAAGGAGAACAAAGAATAATGTACAGTATTCGCTCATCGTTGTGCGGAAGCTTCAGATTAGTGATCGGTAAACTGTGGGCTTAGACCTAATTCTGAGCAGTTTAGCTTTAGCACATTTTTTTGGGTCGCGCAACACTTTCTGCTGTATGGGCCATATGTAAGAGCTACAGTCCTAGGCCGTTTGCGTGAAGCAAAACATAAACTATCTGTAACAAATATGGAACATTGATTGTTTGACGTTCAAGAAAGCATTGTATTGTCATTATATGATTTATGACATTCACACAGCATTATTATGTAACAGGTAACTGAATACAGCATACGTTTGAAATCGGGCCCTCAAAGATAACTACTAGGGCCAGTGTCACCAACCTTGCGGTTTTCCCGCGAATTTGGGTATGCTTTTTTTGTGGATTTGCGGTATTTTGGGGGGATTGCGGGTTGCTTGTTTTTGGGTTTGTTTTAATTGAAATTTGCTTGTTTTTTGGGCTTGTTTTTCGCAGATTTCTCTTTTGCGGATTGCTTTTTTTCAAATTTTATGGCACTTTTGCTGTTTCAATTTATTGCGTAAGGCATATTGGGCGCGTTTTCATGAAAATTTGCTCATTTTGGGCTTGTTTTTTTCAGATTTGCCTCCCTGCTTTTTTATTTAATTTTCTTGCTGATTTTTCGTTTTGTTGAATTTTCCCGCCAACGCGTGTTGGGCTTGTTTTTCGATTAAATTACCGATTTTTAACTTGTTTTTCAAGCTTACGTGTTTGTTTTTGCAAAATAACCTGGCATCACTGACTAGCAGTGGCGGCTCGTGGTGAAAATGGCCGGGAGTGCTGCGAAATTTCATCTCTGGTTGAACATACAGGATTGTCGCCCTGTCCCTGGCTGTTTATAATGGCGTTTCCAGTCACTCCAGCAGTCCTAAACTTATCAAACTAGTAATTTTCAGTTGTCCTTATTGATACATAGACAATATTCACTTCAGTTTAAGTAAACCGAACCCAAACCCTAAACACGAACACAAAAGAATTAACCCAACCGGTCCCATCAAAAGTATGACGCATAACTAGTGCCACCAAAGCTGTGAAGGCAAGAGTCGAACCCAGGACCACGCGTATACTAAGCTTGGAACATTCCGCTCAACTACTAAGGTGTCATTGTTAATATGACAAAGCTTAGCATTTTATTCAAACCGAGTCATGGCAGCAGACCTAGGCTACAGCCATTTTCATTGAGCGGGTACTTTCAGCATGTTCTTTCAAATGAAGTTTAAATTTTCCAAAAAAATTCAAACAGTTTATGATTTTATACAAATTTGTTTTTTTAACTGGATTGTTATGTTTTTCCAGTAAAAGCTTGTATCCTGAATCAATTACAGCTGCAATGTTCACCTTACCAAAAAATTAAGGTTCTACTTGAATGCTGAAAGGTGTGCCAGACTTCTCATATTTCAAAATTTTCACATTTCAATGTTTCAAATCAGTCACACCTTTTGTTGTCCAAGAATGATATCCACCAACTACTGCCTTACATCTTCAAACGCCAACCCTGGACAGCTCATCAGCTTAGCCTACTGGTGCTGGTAAACCAAGGGCTGTATTTTCGCAGCCCGAGATTGGCGACTAGATTTGAATCCAATGCCGCCAATATCGCCAAAGTGCTAGTAAAAGCATTGTTAAACTTCATTATAAAATTCAATATCCATGAAAATCAGGTGGTGAAAAACAGTTAAGACCATATTTCCTCCGTTTTTTTTTCTTTAAAAACTCATCGTCAAAATAACAAAAACGCTTTGCGATAGGTGGATATGCCACCATGTTTCTTGTAGCCAATTGTTTTGTTTCTTTCCTTTAGGGCTGTGCTGAAGACAGCCCCGAAACCGCCAAATTCATCGGCAAGTGTGCTGAAAACGTCATCGCATAAGCGTCGTCGTTGGAAAAGAGCGAAACATTCGTTTTGTTGGATTCCTAGGAAACGTTGAGCCAAAATGGTGTCGGAAGTACCAAAAATGATTGTGTTGTGAAATTTCGCAACTGAATCCAGACTTAAGGCGAGTTTGGCCGTTTGGCGGAATCTTTTGCCTTACATTTTTCAGGGAGGGCTGCACCCCGGCAGCCCCTCTAGACGAGACGTCCCTGCTCTTGTGTCTATGAGCGTCTGTATGGACCACGAGTCTCAAATAAACTAATATTATCTCTTGTACTTCACTCAACTGTTGTGTGGAAGTAGGTGTTTTTCTCTGAAATTCGGTGTCTTACCCGGATTCTAGAAGATCTAGCACCTTTCGTAGGATGTGCGCACTACCAAGTATTGCTGTCTTTGCCACTTGGGGATCTTGTTTTTGCCAGGGATCTCCTGCAGGTGTTTCTCCAGATTGTTGCTGGTTGCTCCGAGAGCTCCTGTTGCTAATGGTACTACCCAAGCTTTGATGCTCCACATTGTCTGTATTTCTAACCTCAGATCCTGGTACTTTTCTATCTTCTCCCTTTCCTTCTCTACCATGTGTGTGTCGTTTGGTATCGCTACATCTACTATGAGACCTTCTTTCGTCTGCTTGTCTATTACTATTAAGTCTGGTCTGCGAGCTTGTGTCTGTCTGTCCGTTCTGATCTCGAAGTCCCACAGTACCTTGACTTTGTGATTCTCTGTTACTTGGTTGGGCTTATGGAGTCAGATGTCATCTGTCGTTTTGATCTCGTAGTGCTGGCATATGTTGTGGTGAATTGCTGCTGCTACGTTGTTATATCTTGTCTTGCACAAGATTCCTACTATCTTGGAGCACGCACCCACTATGTGGGCTACTGTCTAATCCTTCTCTTTGCACATCCTGCATTTTGGATCATTTCTAGTATGGAGTATCTTTGCTTTGTGGCACTTGGTGTCCAGTGCTATGCTTTCTCGCATCCATCTGTAGGCGTTCTCCATTGATGTGATCTCAGATACTTGCCGTTTGTACTGTCCATGAAACTATTTGCGAGCCCATTCTGTTGTTTTCTCTATTTCCCATTCTTCCATTTCTTCCTTTTTGCTTTTGTATCCTTTGATTGCTTGATGTTTCCAGACTGCTTCTATCAGAGGTCTTTTTCCTATGCTTTGCTGATGTATTCCTGTAATCCTGCACATTGGAATCTGACTGTTGCTGTACCTCTCTCAATCCTCTGCCGCCTTCATTTCTTGGAAGGTACAACCTGTGAATGTCTGCTCTTGGGTGAAGTCCTCTGTGCATGTTCATTGTCTTCCTTGTCATTCTGTCTAGATCCTGTATTTCGTTCTTGTTCCAGTCTATGATTGCTGCTGTGTAGGCCTAGGTGATCACTGGCATTGCTTATGTGTTGATGCCTGTATTTTGTTTTTGGCATTGAGGCGTGATTTGAGAATCTGCCTGCTTTTTCTGTAGGTTGTTGTTACTTTGTGTTTGGCATCTTTTTGTTTGTTCTGCATGTTTTGAAGTATGCCCGGATATTTGTAACCTGTTTCGATGTCGGCGTCCATGATTTTTACTATTTCTAGATTGAATCCATCCGTTATCTTGATGTTTCTACGTTGGATGATTTGCCTTGCACATTTTTCTAGTCCGAACCCATGCAGATATCTGTTGTGAAGATTCGAACTGTCTCAATCAGGGCTGTCAGGTCTTTTTCGTTCTTGGCGTAGGCTACAGTTTCAGATCATCCAAGTAGAGATGATTGATTTTGTGGCCTGTTTTTAGTGCATATCCTTGCTTGGCATCTCTGAGGATGTATCTCAGTGGGTTGATGGCTACACAGAAGAGTAGTGGTGGCAGTGCGTCTCCTTGGTTTATTCCCCGTTTGATCTTGATGTTGGCACAAGGTGTATCCACTAGTCTATCCATCCCATAGTCATACTGGTTTTTCTTCTTTGGGAGTCTGCAGTCAGCACCTTGTCGATCAGTAACTGGTCTTTGGTACCTCGGCACCCTGATCGACCTCCTTTCTGTTCGTATGCTAGGATATCATGCTGGTTCAGGTGCTGGCAGTCCCGTCGCCACAGGGGGGCTTTGGGGGCTTAGCCCCCCCAAACAAAGCTCCAAGCCCCCCCAAATTGAAACATGAAACACTATAAATCAGTTGAGATTTTGTCAATTTTTAGAGTGTCAATCCCCCCCGCACAAACCCAAAACCTCCCCGCGGAAACGTAAAGCCTCCCTATTCAAAACTTTCTGGCGACGGTTCTGGGTGCTGGGTGATCCGATCGTCTAGGATTCCTGAGAGAAGCTTCCAGGTTGTTAGAAGGCGTGTGATTGGTCGGTAGTTTGACAGTTTATTTCCTTGAGTTTGGTACTTTTGTATGAGCACTGTTCTTCCGGTTGTAAGCCATGATCCTTTTGTATGAGCACTGTCCTTCCGGTTGTAAGCCATTTGTCCTTGATGTCTTCCTTGGTGATTCTTTGTGCTTGCTGGTGTTACAGGCAGGTTTGCCTGAAACAACTCATCTTGTACATAAAGTAGACCATGTCGTGAAATCTGCAAGCTTGAGGCAGTCAAAACAAAGCTAACAGAATTCAACCAATCAAAGTTGACTACTGGGTCAGCTGACCTAATTGAAAACGACTATCCCAGGACAATAACCTCAAGTCACCCGAATAAAAACGTCACCAAACGTCAGCGAAAGTCACGAGACATTAGCCCAAATCAGCTAAGACCAAGCACGACCATGGAAGTAATTAATCATATGAGAGGAACATGAACTGGTGATAAAAAGGTGAAAACCCGAGCACCGACAAGTACCTGGCGCGTTGCCTGTGGTTGTGAAGTTAACCAATCACCTGAGGCTTCAACAATTAGCAACCAATTAGAGCACCTGAAATAAAGAGGTGTTGACCAACTCTGGAACAACCGTCAAGTATAAATATAGCCACGTTTGGACTAAAACTCAGTCTTTTTCAAGACTCATTCCGCCTTCAGGTCCGGTGGGCCAAGGTCAAGTCGTTAACGGGATTAACGATCAGGAAAAACTGGCTTGTCCAAGTTAATCTCTGTCAGACCAGACTGTAAATTTGGCTTTGTCCGGGTTAATCTCTGACAGGTTAAACTGCAGAAAGTGGCTTGTCCGAACGAAGTTCTGTCAGACTATTTTATGAATTTCAGACTGTAAGAATGAAGTTTTGCCAGACTGTTTTGTGAGAATCAGATTGTGGAAGTGAAGTCCTGTCAGTTTAAATTATGAATACTATACCATACCAGCGAAGGTTTATTAGGCAAGTTGTTCCGGCTTGGAATGTGTCTATCATCAACTCTTACTGCTGTTACGTTGCTGTATCAGCCTAAGTCCAGTCAATTGGTTTATTTCTTCAGCCGTTGAAGGTTTTACCTTCTTCCGCTTACCACCTCCGGAGGCCGTATAATAGGTGAGCAATGCTCCCTTTTATACCGCAGTAGTCGCACTACACTTGGGTGAGAGTCATTTGAATCTTCTCAACACGCATGCACACCTTGATGTGCATCCGTTTCCTGCTCGGCATGTCGGTTACACCCCTTTGTAGTCCACTTGGATTGAATCCAGCTTGGCAGTGGTCACTAAAAACTATCTTGATCCTTCTCCGGATCGTCCCCTTTGACTGCACTAACTTTAACTGAAAACAGCAACATTCAAAATTTTAATTAATGATAAACTTCCGCCTTGAGGATCCCTTCTTGCCGCCTAGAATGATACCTGGCTCGCTAGCAATGAAACGTGAGCATGACAATATCAGACAGCATCGACAGGATTAATGCGTACTTACTAATCGAGTATATTTAAAAATTGAGATGTATTGAGACGCAGAAAATTAAGTTTTCTTTACATAAGTAATTGCTTGAATAGGGGAACCGATCTGAATTGATTGTCGATCTCCTTATCGCATTGCTTAAAGAATAGTAATACTCTATAAAAGTATGTGAGCGTTGTGACATGTCGAGAAGTGCTTGAATATTACGAAACGTCGTATTTTGGTGAGTACTGTTGCAACCTCTCCGGTGGTGTTGCGTTGATTGTGTGATTCACCACGAACGGGATGTGCGGGAAGAATAACACCATCATATGTGTAGCGCGAGCAAGCAATAGTAAGAGAGATTGCGGCATGATCTCTATTGTTGCTTGTTGCCACGGTGCGAAGCTTTGCGCACATGCCGCTCGGGATTTCCGATTGCAACAGTACCAGTTTGTTTTATTTGACTATATGTCATTATGAATAAAAGTCTATAACATTGGAAATTATATGTTTCTTTGGTGTGTGTACTTTCTAGTGTGAACCATTGAGAAGTAATTAGTAATCGGGCAGTTAGTAGGGTCTGTTAACCAGACATAGTTTCTGGAAGAACGGTCCCAAATTCAGTAATGAGGACCCACGTATTAATGTTATCTACTGGATCCAAAGCACATTACGATGCCACTCTATAGGAGTCGCGTCTTGTGTAACACTGGGTTGGAGTGGCGAAGCATTTCTTCTCTGTCCACTCAGCTGCGTTGTGGATTTTTGGTGATCCCCATATGTTGTTCCAGAATCTATATGCTTCCTGTTTGTCTGGGATTTCCGCTTCTTTCTTGTTATTCTGGTTTCGGAAGTTGGAGTATGCTCTTCCGGGCTATGTGTTGAGCATTCTATTTATCTTGTATTGTTCTGTTCTGGCAGTGTATCTCTGAAGTCTGGGAGATATAGCTGTCAACCTCTGCTTTGCATTTTCCATTGCAGATTTCAGACATCTTTTCCTGTTATACTGCTTCACTATCACTTCTTCTATTCTGGACTTTCCTTTCCTACCACTCTCCATTCTGCTGATGTCTTTTCTCAGTTTTGTGATTTTGTTTTCTAGCCTTCTTCTCCATGGTGGTGTGGAATTCTGAGTGTTTGTTCTGACTGTTTTTTGGTGTGGGTGTATGTCGTGTTATTACTTTGGCTGTGGCATATATGAGAGTGTTAGTTTCTGCGATATTCTTTGCATGCATCATATGGATTGCATGATTAGCTTCAGCTGTCAAGTGCCTTATCTGCTGTGTCTTCTGTTTATCTATCCACAATGGGTTTCTTGGTTGTGCATTCGAGGTTGTGTTGATCCATTCTGTCCGTATCTCTTCTAGTAGAAAGTCATTTATTGCTTCAGCCATGGGCGCAATTTTGTTGTATAATGTGGAGGGGACAGCTTGGTGTGAAACCAATATAGTCATCGGGTCGATGCAGAAGTGACATTTTCTATATACAGATTCCCAATCTTATTTCTAGAGGTGTTTTGAGAACAACACTAATCATTGCTTTGTCCTTGCAAATGATTTACATATTAATATAGGCTACTTAAATTTGCTGATGGACATCGTGCTGTAGTTCAGCCTGCTTCCATTAATACCGCATTTGGATGCAAACAAGCACAGCAGCATAGTTGAAAATATCAGTTGGGTTTTGTCAGAGCTGTCAGTTGGACTGCACAAAATGCTTAATCCCATTGGTCGCACGTGCATATCACTCTTACAGTAGAACACTTGAGTTTTTATGCATTTTGTAAGAAGAGTGGGTTACAGCGCGATTTGATGTCTTGTTCAAGCCGCTTAATCTTACAAAGACGATAAATATTTTCCTTGCACATTTCCGTTTTTCGAAAAAGCTACAAATATTTTTAATACTACTTGCATCATGCATGCAGCCCCACCCCTACCAAAATCTCTATTGATATCCTCTTACCAGCAGCAAAAGCATTTGGCCTAAAATTAGCGCAGCCTACTTCACAAAATGATTTCAATCTATATTTACTGTTGGTGGGTGGAGGATGCATCCTTTCAATCTCCCCTTGTTGGACCCTGCATACATACCCAAACCGAGTTGCAAAAGGGCCTCATTTTGAAGCCTGAACCCGGCCCGAGCCCGAAATCACAAGCCCGAGCCCGGCTCGAACCCGACATTTGTTTTTGAAGCCCGATTTAGGTCTGAAAGCCAAATTTACCGAGGGAGATCAGATACGCAAAACGGCGTCGCAACAAAAAACGTTGTGTGCATGGGTAGTTGCAGGTACACGCTTTGTCACATAAAAAATAGCAACCACCTTGACCGAAACATTGGCATAATCTGGCACAAACGTAGCATGTAAGTCAACGATAATACTGCGTAATATAATGTATCTCAAGAGAAAGGAGACCACGAAACTATCTACGATGGCGCATAAGGCATAGAAGAAACTTTCTACAATAGCGCTATAGACATGAAAAGCTGGCTTGCAGGCTTCTTAAAACAAGCCACGCATTGCTTGAGTGATTGATCTTTTCGACGCAACGCCATCGCGTGCTAATTTCATCACCGTTGTCGCCTTCTCAAAAACAGTATGAGACTAATTCCAGCAGAGAATAAAAAACGCATCTGTGTTTCCAACCAGAATTAGCTGAAGAAAAATCACAATCACTTTACTCACAGAAGTTACCGCGTTGAGCACAATAAATCTACGTCACGAATGAAAAAAATATTTTGTTATAAAAAAGTTGTGTATGCAGGCCCGAAATATTTTGACACACTGAAGTGCGAGCCCGGCCCGATCCGACCCGAAAAGCCCAGCCCGACTTATAACCCTGCACCATGTTTTGTCAAGAGTTTTATTCTAAGAGTTCTGCGTGCATAACAACACAAAAATATATATGAGATTAAATGAAATTACACAACGGTGAATTGGCAAAAAGTACCAAGTTTCACCTTTAACACGAAAAGAATGTCCAACAAAACTAGGTGTGATGTATCCATAAGGCAAATGTTTCGCCCTTGGATGAAAACATTGCTGCATTGTGGGTTTGATTAAATTCAAGTAAATCAGATAACTTACGAACTAATGCATTCAGCACAAGCACAAAGCGTAAGAGTCAAGGAAAAAATATCTTTCGGATTTGTTGGTCACCATTGTCGCGACATTACAAGAAGTTAGGATAAATGTATATTTTATCCTAATTTCCGAGTCTAGTCAATACGTTTTGAGCTATAGGTCAACATACAGCTAAATAAATACTGCAGGCGACTTCTCCAACGTTTTGGTTGAAATTCTGTAAACCAATGGTTGAAAACAATCTTTTGCTAAACTTCCCATCAGTGACGTACGCAGAAAATTTTCATGGGAGGGCTTTTCATTCAGTGGCATACGGCGGTCATTTGTATTTGGTGTGCGCTGTTTGCGACGGCATATTCATGTTTTCAAGCGAAGTTTGTTGACATAATAGGCATGTTCTTCCACGTGCACTCCCCTTATTTTTGTAAAAAATCAAGCCCTATACACTCCCCTTATAGTAAAGTTTTTGTGAAATATCAAGCTCAAGGGGGGGTTAAACCCCAACCCCCTTGCGAACGACCTTGCTCCCTATCTCTAAACTAAGTTTAGACCTTGCTCCCCTAAACCACAATAGTGTTGCTTTTTGTCTTCGGCAAAAGCTTTCCAGAGATTTGCCTGAAAATCTAACTTTCTAACATACACTAGCAGCATTAAATTATAGGGTGTCTGTTTCTGAATATCTGACAGCCAACGTTACAGCAAAGCCAGTTACATTTCTGCACGGAACAAATCATGGCTGTACTGTGGTCTCTCGCATGTGCGGCTGTAATACTCCCACTGTTACAAGAAAATAACTTTTCTATCAGTATACCACACAGGGTAAAATGTCGGACAGAATCAGTGAAAGATCTTTCAGGGTCTCTAGAAACTTGAAAAATGCTAAAAATTATTTTATCGAAGCTAAAATGTGTACACTAACAGAATCAGTGATACCACACCAAACTCTGTTTCAACATCAACTTGGCTACGTGTGGCCTAACATTTAACATGAAAAGCTCTTCACACAATACGTGGCAAACATCACTTTTATTTTTGAAACCTCTCCAAATACAAACCCTAAAGAGAAAAAAGTGGGGGGAACCTGACATGTTATGTCCCCCCCGTCTGAAAAAGTGAGGGGGACACGTCCCCCGTGTCCCCCACCAAATTGCGCCCATGGCTTCAGCAAGTGTTGGGCGTGATTCGTGACTGTTTGGAGTTGTTGTGGCTGCAGGTGTGTTTTCTGCATGTGCAGGATTTGTGATGTCCTGTAACCTACTGTTCTATTCTGTCTTTGATCTGTTTCGTACTGGCTTTGACCTCCTATCCCTAACTGCTGTTTTAACTAATTCAGCTCTGTGTCACTGAGAACTGAAGTGGAATTTATGACTCGCTTTTTGTCCAACAGTCGTTGTTCTGTGATGTTCCAATGTGGATTACGTTGTTTCCAGATTGTGTGGATTCTTTTGCTGTAACCCAGTGCCGTTGGTTCGCTGAGGAAGTAGCAGGTCATGCCCATTTCCTACGTTGGATGGTTGGGTTACCTCCAGTAGCTGACTAATCACCAGAACCTCATGAGGGTGCAACGACTGGCGCAGACCTTGTTGATCCGGAAGACGTCTGAGCCGGCATGATTTCATTTATATTTGTACGCTCCATGTTGGTGGAAGTGGGTCATCCGGGTTTGTGAAGGACACCACTTTCTCCTTCCCTGGCTTAGCCTGCAGCACAGATTGTGGTTTTGCTGTGGGTTTGAACCTGTGACCTTTCACGTCTGTATGGACCGCGTGTCTGAAATAAACTAATATCATTATTATTATTATTTGAAATATTGTTATTTCATTAGCAAGTGCTTTAAACGACGAAACACCTGGGAAAAAATTGAAAGATTGAAAGCAACCTTTCGTGAGGAGTTACCACTTTGCTGTGCTGTTTAGATTAGTGCTGAAATATAGGCTACACTCGCTTACATCGAGTGTGCTTGTTTAAAATGAAAAGAAATGATTCGCCTCTTTTCCACGTTCTCAGATAACATACTTCATTACTGAGTAGCAGGCCAACATGGGATCTTCATCAGGGCATCACGTCCTGTCTTTACACATAACGGTTATAGTAGTGTTTTTTAACGAACAAGACAACTTACAAATTTTTCTGAGTCAAAACAAATTTATTGAAGCAAGGCAACGGCAAACACCTTTATCTTGGTATTTCGCTACATTCCAAAGATTTTTTGTAGCATTTTTCAAGTAGTAGGCTTTAATTACCATCAGAGAAATGTGAAGTCTCGGACACGAACTTCCAGGTCTCGATCTCGAAGTTTGAGCTCGGTCTCGGTCTCTGAGGTTACGGTCTCGATTACATCACTGGTGAGAGTACAGTTTCTACGATGAAACAAGTCAAATCTAAAAACAGAAATCGAATGGTAGACGAAACACTGGACGATAGTTTCCAACTTGCACCACTAACACTGGTATTGATAAAGGAACGGTATTGTCAGAGAAGCCTCGATCAGAGGCATCCCACTGATAGAGATTTGTAATCAATTGCTATTTGCTATTGTGTAGTCATTTCAGTGACGTACACACTTGTCTTCCCTGTTTTAGTTTTAAAAGTTGTGAATCTGTTGTTTTATATATCATTTTATTGAAAGTGGGCCGTGAGCTGTCACGTATTTGTAAAATGGCTAGTAGGTTAGAAAGTAGTTGGGCTATGCTGACCTAGAACATTATAGAGATAAATGTCAAAGGCAGTGGTTTTCAACCTTTATGTCACTGCGGACCCTTTCTCTGTATCCAAAACCCCTGAGGACCTATTATGCTTTTTCAACGTTTTTTTGCTTATTGAGAAATTAGATATGGTTTGGTCGCGTTTTTGAGTGAGCATTGTAGGCGGGCACATTATGTGCAGTCGCAGTGAATCGAATCGCCACAAAGCACACGCTTCACCTTAAGCGGAATGCCGTATCAATAATAATTCTTTTACCGGAATGGCGTTCCGGGCAGTTCCGGCTTACTTTCGCCTCATATTACGAGCCACGGGATGGGCCGGGCCAGAAAATAATTTGTGGTTTAGCATAAACGGGCCAGGTTGTTTCTTATTAGCTCCCGGCAGGCCGGGATACAAAAGTGCTGGCCCGTGCCATCTCTATATAGAACGTATTTCGGTTTCTGGATCGCCATCCAACTGGATTCTGCATTTCAGAACCGGACCAGGATCGGAGTGGATTTCGAAAAAAATTTTACCGGATGAGATATGGATATTGAAATGCCGTTGATCGCTGTAGTCAAATGGTTAATCAGAGTGTTCTTGGGATACAAACCGGATTGAATAAAATATTTGGACAATTCTACCGGTATCAAGCGAAAATTCCGACCTGTGCGAAATTTCTGACCTGTTATTGTTTCTCAGTTATTTCACTTCTCAGAATAAAGAAATAAATTACTTTTTTGATGTGTGTTGTGCAAATTAAAACATTTTGGTTAGATGTCAGGTACCCACAACAAGCTGTATTGCGGCTATAACTTTAACCATTGAAAATTTTTGGACTTATTTTTTTACCTCAATCATTTTTCTTTTTCTCACCCTAACTCAAACCCAAACCCGACACACTTACCTAAACGCGAATCCGTAAGCCCTAATCATCAGTTTTCTCAGCGTATTCGATATGTGGAATATTACTTTGTGCCAGAGATGATCACTATCCGGTTTGCCGGTTGGATATCCGGCAGGATAGTGAGTTTGCAACCGGATACGGATATCCAAAAACTGCTTTCAAACGGAAACCGGATACGGATCCGGATATCCGAAACGCTTTCAACGATATTTTGAGGATCCAGACTTTTGGAAAAAGTTGCACATTGCACAATCATTCATTTATTATTTTCAGAAGCATCTTTTCAGCCTTCTGTGCCATGGTTCCGAGTCTGTATGTGGTGTAATCTCTATACCGTAGTGTAAACTCATGCCCCCTCTTAATCTGCTAATTGGATACGTCAAGTTTGTCAGCATGAGGTGTGGCAAGATAGGGCTCTTTCAGTATACATTAAGGAATTTGTATGCTGCGTACCTGGACTAAGGTTAGTTAGTGTAGGCCTACTGTGATCTAGTCTAGACTAGCTACTACTCTAGCTCTTAATGTGGTCTGTAGTCTACACCAGGCTTTGCAGTCATCAGGCCTATTCCATTTTTACATGAGCCTGCATTGACTGGTTGTTGGATGATACCACGCCAGGTATCTAGCTTTTTTCTTTCATGATATGCAAAATTGTTGTTTTGTGACATTCACTTGTCAGACTGAATATTTAGTCAGATGTTTCAATGTTAATGACATATTTTAATCCAGTCTATTGTTTTGAATACTGTTTTGGTTTATAGACCAGCATTGCTATGTAGTTACAAGCATAGGCGTACGGGAAGGCATTTTACTGGGGGGGCGGAAAAAATTTGCCCTGGAACTAACAATTTGCCCAAAAAATAGACAGCTTGCCCTGAAACTAACATTTTAGTTTAATCCGAATGGGGCCTGAAACCTTATGTAAATCTGTTCTATACAGTTGAATTCGTTTATAAAGACTTCCTCTGTAACGTCAGTTCTCCGATAACGTTACATTTTGTTTGATTGTGATGGCATCTTTTATATG